>Ga0194121_10000002_pt1:0-232500 | contig 593638 bp, 503 predicted proteins | sample TA2MahCa50mmetaG_FD_148609 | JGI IMG/M metagenome (GOLD analysis project Ga0194121, IMG submission 148609) | Freshwater microbial communities from Lake Tanganyika, Tanzania - TA2015020 Mahale Deep Cast 50m | ecosystem: Environmental > Aquatic > Freshwater > Lake | place: Tanzania... | reverse complement strand
TTCTTTGATTTAGAATCTAATCCCTAACGGGAAACAGTGCATGGTGGGTAGTTTGACTGGGGTGGTCGCCTCCTAAAGAGTAACGGAGGCTTGCAAAGGTACCCTCAGTACGGTTGGTAATCGTACGAAGAGCGCATTAGTAAAAGGGTGCTTGACTGTGAGGCACACAAGCCGAGCAGGGACGAAAGTCGGCTAAAGTGATCCGGCGGTTCTGCATGGAAGGGCCGTCGCTCAAAGGATAAAAGGTACTCCGGGGATAACAGGCTGATCTCCCCCAAGAGCTCATATCGACGGGGAGGTTTGGCACCTCGATGTCGGTTCGTCACATCCTGGGGCTGGAGAAGGTCCCAAGGGTTCGGCTGTTCGCCGATTAAAGTGGCACGTGAACTGGGTTCAGAACGTCGCAAGACAGTTCGGTCCCTATCTGTGGTGGGCGCTAGGAAATTGAAAGGACATGACCTTAGTACGAGAGGACCGGGTCGTATGTACCGCTGGTGTATCGGTTGTTCCGCCAGGAGCACTGCCGAGTAGCTACGTACAGACAGGATAAACGCTGAAAGCATCTAAGCGTGAAACCTTCCTTAAGATGAGTTTCCTTTTAAGGGTCGTCAAAGACTATGACGTTGATAGGCTATAGGTGTAAAACTGGTAACAGTAAAGCCAAGTAGTACTAATTGCCCGTAAGCTTTAATTTTTTTTTATTACTCCGTTTACAACCCCCAATATGATCAACTTATTGTTCCCAATTTTCGGGAAAGCTTCTTATGGTGCTTTTGCCGAGGGTGTTCACCTCTTCCCATACCGAACAGAGCAGTTAAGCCCCTCATGGCCGATGGTACTAGATTTTCTGGGAGAGTAGGTAGGTGCCATATTTATTAAAACCCTGATCGTTCATTCGATCAGGGTTTTTTATTTCTAAGAATAGAAGTCACACGTAAATATTATCTTCCTCCAATGATCCACTCTCTGATCATTTTTTTCTCAACCATCATTACAGATTTTTCACAGAAAGATTCATTGTACACATTTCAATTGAATGGGAAAGCTCAGGGCACTACTTATCATTGTGCCTATCATGCAGATGCTCCCAAGGTCAGCAACAAACAAATTGATGAGCTCCTCAAATCAATTGACTCCTCTCTTTCCCTCTATCAGTCCCATTCCCTGATCAATCAATTCAATCGCAATCCGCGTGGTGTCTTGATGGATCAACACATGAAACAAGTGGTGAGCAAAGCGATCGATATTGCAGCTATGACAGATGGCACATTCGACATCACCTGCAAACCAGTGATTGAACTTTGGAAAACTAAAAACACATTGCGTCAACAACCTGCCAAGCAGGACATCAGAAATACCAGGCGAGTGGTTGGATTTCAACATCTCTCTGTGAAAGGCGACAGCTTGCTAAAAGACGATCCTGTTGTTCAAATTGATTGCGATGGAATCGCTCAAGGGTATTCAGTAGATCAAATGGCAGCTATTTTCAAAAGTCATGGTATCAATGATTTCATAGTTGAACTGGGTGGAGAAATATATGCAAGTGGACACCCACCCGGAAAATCCTCCTGGAATATTGCAGTCCACACGCACTCAGAAAAATCATTCAAGGACCTTGATCCAACCATTCAATTGTCCAATGCTGCTGTTACTACCTCCGGTAGCATGAACAAATTCATGCAATCCGGGAAAAAAATATACAGCCATATTATAGATCCTCAGAAAGGGAAGCCCATCAAACATAAAATCATCGCTGTTACAGTCATCGCAAACGATGCTGCTACGGCAGATGCGCTGGACAATGCTTTGATGGTAATGGGTGTTCAACCTGCATTGCATTGGCTGGCCCATCACCCCATTGCAGGCGCAAATATATATTACAGGAAAGGCAGGAAAAAAACAATGCAGGCGTCAAACGATATTTTTAAAACGCATCAATTGCATTAAGGAACATCAAATCCATTGGATGCACTCAGCAACATATGCCATTCTTCATGTGTCATTTCAATGGAGTTGGCTTCCATGGCGGCTTGCATTCTTTCTATTTTAGTAGTGCCCATAACTGGAACAATGCCTGAAGGATGCTGCAACAACCAGGCAATCAGAACCTGGTCAAAACTTGCACTGTATTTTTCACCCAGTATCTTCGCCATCGATATAATTCTTCTGCTGCGCTCATCCTCTGCATCCAAATGAATCTTGCCGGCACCTATGGGTGACCAGGCTTGTGGAATCACTTTTTTTTGCATGCACTGATCCGTTACACCATCATAGAATGGCTTGGTGTGAATGATGGACAATTCGATCTGATTCACTTCAAGTGGAAATAAATGATGGAGCATCTCAAATTGACTGGTAGTAAAATTGGAACCGCCAACATGTTTGACCTTGCCTGATTGTTTCAATACCATAAACGCCTCGGCTATTTCATAAGGATCCATAAGAGGATCCGGACGATGAATCAGCAACAGGTCAATATAATCGGTATGAAAATTGGAAAGTGATTGCTCTACAGAAGATAGAATATGTGTCTTGGAAGTATTGTATGATTTGATTTGATGCAACGGACGATGGGGTGTTACCATGCAAATGCCACACTTCGTGATGATCTGCATCTTGCTTCTCAAGGATGAATCAAGTTTCAGTGCATTCCCGAATTCCTCTTCTGTTGTATAATGCCCATATATGTCGGCATGATCAAATGTGTATACACTAGCTTCAAGATTTTTTTTGATATGAGATAAATATTGCTGGGTCGAGAACTTCGCTCCCCACTGACCCCAATTCATGCAACCTGCAATGACAGTAGAAGATTTCATAAACAATCCTTTCAAACGCAATTTACTGGTTTGAAAGGAAACCGTGTAAACTATCGTTGAGGAGCCCTGGCTTCGCTTGCAATGATTTTTCTGCCCATCACTTCTGTTTCATGGATGGCTGCAATGGCTTTCAAAGCTTCTTCATTGTCTGGCATCTCCACAAATCCAAAGCCTTTGCTTCTCCCGCTAACCTTGTCCATGATGATACGCGATGAAGAAACTTGTCCATGCGGACTGAACAGTTCGGTGAGTGACTCACCGGTCATTTTGTAATTGAGATTACCTACGAAAATGTTCATACCAGGCTTTTTAATTTATAATGGTTATTGGAAGCGCGTGGGAAAAAGGGAGCGGAAGCGGGGGAGCGGCCTAATTCAGAATCATTCTCTTGAGCTGGAAATCTCTGCCGTATACATCCTTGCTGAAATTCAACACGCCATCGGTATCTACAAATGCCGTGAAATAAACAACGTATACAGGAACTGGCTTTTTTAAAGGTACAAACTTTTCTATTCTACTGCTCATGGCACTGTCAACTGCCTGAGATGTCCATTGTGCCTGATCAGCTAACAGGTACATTGCCAGCTTTTTAGGCTCAGAAATTCTTATACAACCGTGACTGAATGTTCTGGTAGATTCATTGAAAAGTGACTTGCTGGGGGTATCATGGAGGTAGATATCATACCCATTGGGAAATACAAATTTGACACCGCCCAATGCATTCCACGGACCAGGTACTTGACGGATGATGTTGCCATGCCACTCCATTTTGTTTTCAACGAGGTAATGACTGTTTCGATTGATGGCAGGCAAAACCTCTTTCTTCATGATATTGGTGGGAACCTTCCAATAAGGACTGAATACAACATACTTCATATCGCCTCGGAAAATAGCAGTTCGATTCGTCTCTTTCCCAACTACTACTTTGCTGGCAAATGCAAGTCCATGCTCATCATATACATACAGCTTGAATTGAGGAATGTTAACAAGCAAATATCTTGCTGAAGCAGGATGCGGTAGCCACCTGCATCGCTCCATATTCAACATGATTTGTTGTATACGATCTTTTACGGAAATATTCATTTCCAGTATGGTGGATTTGTTTACGATGCCATCTGCCTTTAATCCATGTGATTGCTGAAACTGAATGACGGCTTCTTCAAGTGCATGATTGAAAAAAGATGAAGTATCATTGGTTGCAAACAATCCTATAGCAAACAATCGCTTTTTGATAGCAATTATATTTCTTCCTGAATCACCCAAGTGAATTGTCTTTTTTTCAATCACAATACTGTCCCAGCCACCATCATTTTCTATTTGATGGTATTCGGCTAGTTTATTTTTCAGCAAGTAATATTGGGGAAAGAAATGTTGCATCATCGAACTTGAATCTCCCACCAACAACTGTTGCAATAGCTTGGCATGATCAGTTTTTTTTCTGGGAATATTCCATTCAAGCGATTTGATTTCAATTTCTGAAATTCCCGAAATTAATTTCTGTGCAAAGTGCAGGTATTGAGAAGTTTGCATCAATTCAGTAAAAATCTTGTTCGATTCGTCTACGGAAGACATCCCTGCAATGTATTCATCCATGTATGGAATGTCCAATGGGAGTCCCTCATCTTTCATATGTATAATCCTGTTGTAGAGCAGTCCCGCTTGTTCAATCATCCCCGTGCTGTCAAACCATGCCATTGCATAATTTCTGTTGATATAAAACCGAAATATGTCTTTTCTGAATGTTTCAAAATGCTCATATGTTTTAATGAATTGGTCAATTGCAATACTATCCAATTGAATGTCCTGCGCGTTGCTGAAATTGCCTGCCATCTCATTCAAAAGCAGACTGTCGGATATTGCTTGCTCTCTTACTTGATGCTCTTTTCCATTGCTGTTACAGGAGAATAGCACGCCAATCAATAACCATGTCAGACAGAAGCGCATAAGGTTGAAATTACGGCATAAAAAAGCCCCCTGAATTCAGAGGGCTTCTTTTAAAGTATAGATTTGTTATTCTGCAACAATTTCTAATTCGATTTCGGTTTCGTTGCCGTTTCCAAAATCAACTTTCGCTTTGTAGGTGCCCAATTCCTTGATTTCATCAATCAGGTGAATGCGGCGACGGTCAATTTCATAACCCTTTTGTTCGCGAACTGCTTTGGCAATTTGAACAGTTGTTACGCTACCAAAGATTTTTCCTGAAGCACCAGTCTTGGCACCGATTTTAACAGCACCTTGTTGAAGTGCAGCTATAACCTTGTTGATCTCCGCCATCATTTTCTCTTCCTTCTTTCTGATTTGCTTCAGGCGCTCTTCCAACTGCTTTAAGTTAGAAGGAGAGGCCTCCACAGCCATCTTGTTTGGGATGAGAAAATTCCTTGCATAACCATTCTTAACGGTTACCAGTTCATTGGCACCACCAAGGTTGTTAACGTCTTGTATTAAAATGATTTGCATATTTCTTATTTTAAAAGGTCAGTTACATAAGGCAACAAAGCCATCTGGCGCGCACGCTTGATTGCTTCAGACACCTTGCGCTGATATTTTAAAGAGTTTCCGGTGATGCGGCGTGGCAACATCTTGCCCTGCTCATTCAAAAACTTCTTCAAGAACTCAGCGTCCTTGTAATCGATATAACGGATACCATATTTTTTGAAGCGGCAGAATTTCTTCTTGGGCTGCTCCGTTTTAATGGCGGTTAGATACTTGATTTCATTTGCTTTTGCCATGTGATTAACCCTCCACTAATTTTTCGGTTCCAGTTGATACACCACTTCTTTTTTTCTTGTTGTACTCGACGGCGTACTTATCGAGTTTGATAACAATGTGACGGAGTACCTGCTCGTCACGCAGGAGCTGAATCTTCAGCTTTTCATTCATGTCGGTTGGCGCTACGTATTCCATGACCCAGTAGATACCAGTGGTCTTCTTCTGGATGGGGTAGGCCAGTGATTTCAACCCCCAGGGGTTGCTATGAACGAGTTTACCACAGCCAGCGGCAATAAAATCGACATATTTTTTCTGAACAGACTTGAATTCGTCTTCGCTCAGAACAGGGGTAAAAATCACCATCAATTCATAATTTTGCATAATACCCTGTATTTGTTTGTTAATAATGGGCTGCAAAGGTAATGAAAACAAGGCATTTGCGAACGAGTTTCACCTACTATTTTGTCTAATTTCAGCCTGATTTCCCTTCCTGCCAATGTCATCCTGTCATTTTTATCATTTGGCACTGCATTTGACACAAAGTCCTAAAAACCAATCATATGCAAAAAGGCCAAATACGTGTTCAAACCGAGAACATCTTTCCCATCATCAAGAAGTTTCTCTATTCCGACCACGACATTTTCCTCAGAGAATTGATTGCCAATGCGGTAGATGCCACCCAAAAATTGAAAACCTATGCATCATCAGGGGTAGCCAAGGGTGAATTGGGTGAGTTGCGCATTGACGTGGCTGTCAACAAGGAAGAAAAAACGATTACCATTTCAGACAGGGGAATCGGAATGACACAAGAGGAAGTTGACAAATACATCAACCAGGTCGCTTTTTCAAGTGCGGAGGAGTTTCTTGAAAAATACAAGGGTCAAAACGAAGCGAACATCATTGGGCACTTTGGACTTGGATTCTACAGTGCTTTCATGGTCAGTGAGCGCGTTACACTCAAAACACTTTCATTCAAAGAAAACAGTGAGGCAGTTATATGGGAATGCGATGGGAGTCCGGAGTTTACCCTCGGTCCAACTGAGAAACCAGAAAGAGGAACATCCATCACGCTGCATGTCAATGCTGAGAGCGAAGAATTTTTGGATGCCTTCAAAATCAAAAACATACTTGAGAAGTTTTGCAAATTTCTGCCAGTTCCCATTTATTTCGAGGACAAACAAATCAATACAACCAATCCTGCATGGGTAAGAAAACCTGCAGAATTGAAAGCGAAAGATTATGAAGAGTTCTATAAAACACTGTATCCATTCAACGAAACACCTTTGTTTTGGATACATCTCAATGTTGATTATCCATTCAGCCTGACCGGAATTTTATATTTCCCAAAAATCAAGCAGTCATACGAAATCCAAAAAGATAAAATTCAATTGTACTGCAACCAGGTTTTTGTTACGGATGAAGTAAAGGACATCGTACCTGAGTTTTTAATGCTCTTGCAAGGTGTGATCGACTCACCAGATATTCCTCTGAATGTGAGCAGAAGTTATTTACAGGGCGACCCCAATGTGAAGAAGATCAACAACCATATCACAAAAAAAGTTGCTGATAAATTGGATGAAATTTTCAGAAACGAGCGATCATCATTTGAAAAAAAGTGGGAGAGCCTGGGTCTCTTTGTGAAATATGGTATGATCACGGATGATAAGTTTCGTGAAAAAGCTGATAAGTTTCACATCATGCAAGATGCAGCCAACGCGGATAAATTATACACCCTCGAAGAGTATAGAAATGAATCCGAATCATTGCAAAAGAACAAGGATGGTAAGTTGGTCATCCTTTACACCACAGATGCTGTTCAACAAGATGCATACATCAAAGCAGCACAGGGCAAAGGATATAAGGTTGTTAAAATGGATACATTGGTCGACGCGTCTTTCATCGGCCAGATTGAATCCAAATGGGAGAATGTTCAGTTTACAAGGGTTGACTCTGAAATAACCGATAACCTGATCGACAAGCAAGATGACAGCAAGTCTGTGCTCTCCAAAAAAGAAGAAGAGAAATTGAAGTCATTGTTTGAATTCAAAGTACCAGATATCACCATCAATGTGGAAGTAAAGGGATTGAGTCCGGATATGCCCCCTGTCCTTGCAACGCGTCCGGAGTTCATGCGCAGGATGAAGGACATGGCAGCAATGAGCGGACCCATGGGAATTTTTTATGCAAGCATGCCGGATGAAGTGTTGCTGACTGTAAATGGCAACAACAGCATCTTCGGCTCACTGTTGAAGGAAAAGGATAAAGAATTGCAGGAAAAACAAATCCGAAATCTGGCTGATCTTGCTCTTTTGTCACAGGGGATGCTGAAAGGAGGCCAACTTACAGAGTTCATCAATCGAAGTTTAGACCTGATGAAGACAGAACCTAAACAACAATAACAACCACAGGCCCCGCAGGGGCCTGTATCATTTTGCCCTATTGAAATCTATGACTTTCATCTGCAACGTTGTTCTTCCGTTGAAATGATTTTCTTCTATTGTAAAAACGATGTCCATTTTAATGGGATGGGCTAGTTTTTCGTATTTCTCTGCAAGCTGAAATCCTATTCCGTTGATAGAAAAGTTGTCCTGCATGACTTCAAAACGGAGATGATCATCTTTTACAATCCTGCATCCAACATTGGTTACATTTCTTACACAAAAAACCGGCTTTGTATTGTCCGGACCAAATGGTTCCATTTGTTCAAGGATGTGGTAGAAAGAATGATGGATGTCTTTCAATTGAATTTCTGCATCGATTTCAATTTCTGGAACCATGTCGTCGGTGGATAACATGCTATTGGCAACCGTTTCAAACGTTTCTTTGAATAATTCTATCTGGGAAGGAACTATGGTCATTCCTGCCGCAAAGTAATGTCCACCAAATGCATGCAGCAGATGACTGCATTTGTCAAGTCCCTCATACATGTTGAATCCAGCGATGCTTCTGGCGCTGCCGGTATAAAAATCACCGCTCTTGGTAAGCACAATGGTTGGCTTATAATATTTTTCCAGCAAGCGGCTTGCAACAATCCCCAAAACACCTTTGTGCCAATGTTCGTTGTAGACAACAATTGTTTTTTTCAGATGTGAAGTATCATCTTGTGTGATTTGCATCAGTGCTTCATCTGTAATGGAGCTGTCAGCCTCTTTTCTGTTGTTGTTTTCTGATTGCAAAGTCAGTGCAATTTCTTTTGCTTTGATGATGTCTTTTTCAATGAAAAGAGAAACTGCTCTTTTTGCATCTCCCATTCTGCCGGCTGCGTTGATACGCGGACCAATTGCGAAGGAGAGGCTGTTGACAGAGAGGGGCGTTTTAAAGTTGCTCTGCTCAATAAGTGCCCTGATGCCTGTATTCGGATTTTCATTTGCCTTTTTCAGTCCAAAAAATGCAAACGTTCTGTTCTCGCCAGTGATCGAAACAATGTCAGCTGCTATGGCAGTAGCAACTAAGTCGAGGTATTTTGTGTACAAAGTTTCATCCAACTCCAATTCCATGCACAGTGCTTGGATCAGTTTGAATCCAACTCCGCATCCGCACAATTCTTTGAAGGGATAGGAGCAATTCGGTTGCTTGGGATTGAGAATGGCCACTGCAGGAGGCAATTGATTTCCCGGCAAATGATGATCACAGACGATGCAGTCAATCTGCTTTTCTTTTGCCAATTGAATCAGTTCAACTGATTTGATACCACAATCGAGTGTGATGAGAAGATTGAAATTGTTTTTTTGTGCATAATCAATTCCTGCAGATGAGAGTCCGTATCCTTCTTTGTTACGATCAGGAATGTAATATTCTATGCATTTTGATGGATAGATGAATTGCAGAAAATCAAATACAACGGATACTGCAGTTGTTCCATCAACATCATAATCTCCGTAAATCAGTATTTTCTCATTTGTTCTGATCGCCCGCATGATTCTGTCGGTTGCGATTCTCATATCCTTCATGAGAAAAGGATCATGGAGTTGTTTCAGAGATGGCCTGAAAAAATCTTTTGCCTCTTCAAAGCTGCTGATTCCTCTGTTCGATAGCATATCGCATATCACTGGATGAATGCGCAAGGAATCACAAAGTTTATCAGATGCTTCATGATCAATTTGCTTAAACCTCCAACGTTTTTCTAATGAGCTCATCAGCGCTTTCTTTCTGTTGTATACCTTACCAGGGACTCCAGGCTGTCTCTAGCATCTGAATGTGGAAATTGATGCAGGATATCTAGTGCCTTTGTTTTGTATGCATTCATTTTTTCTACAGCGTACTCGATTCCACCTGACTGTTGAACTTCCTGAATGATATATTGTACACTTTCTTTTCTTCTGTTGCTGTTTTTTAGCAGGAATTTCAGTGTTCTTCTTTTGCTTGCATCGCTGTTCTTAAGAGTGTATATCAAAGGCAATGTCAGCTTTTTTTCTTTGATATCGTTGCCGGTTGGTTTACCTACATCTTCAGTTCCATAATCAAAAAGATCGTCTTTGATTTGAAAAGCAATACCAGTATACTCACCAAACATTTTCATTTTTTCAATCAGCTCGATATTGTCGGTAGAAGAGTCGGCTCCAGCTGCACATGCTGATGCCAGCAGGGATGCAGTTTTGTTTCTGATGATATTGAAATAATCATCCTCTGTAATGTTCAGCAACCTTGATTTTTCAAGTTGCAATAATTCTCCTTCACTCATTCTGCTCACTGCATCTGATAAAATATGAAGTGTACTGAAATCTTTGTTATCTAACGAGAGCAAAAGGCCCTTTGCCAGCAAATAATCACCCACCAGTACGGATGCCTTGTTTTTCCAAAGTGCATACACGGAAAAATATCCACGTCTTTCTGCGGCCTCATCCACTACATCATCATGTACCAATGTTGCAGTATGAAGCAGCTCAACCAGTGAAGCTGCACGGTATGTTTTTTCATTTACTTCTCCGCAAAGCTTGGCAGACAAAATCACAAACATTGGTCTGAGCTGTTTCCCCTTTGTTTTGACAACATATTTTAAAATTCGATCAAGCAATGGCACATTGCTTTTCACTGCATTTTTGAACAGTTCCTCGAATGCAGCAAGCTCTTTCTGAATGTGTTGGTTGGAAGTCGACATGAATGGGTAGCAAATCTAGGCAATATTTTACAGCATGTTTGATGCATCAATAAACTTATCATGTGAAATACCGTCAAATGGAAGCTGATTTCATTTCATGTGAAATGCTAAAAAAACTTTAAAAAAGGTATGAACTATTGGGACATCTAGTGTGAATAGAAGTAAATTTGTGTTTCATAATTGTGTTTTTTCAACTTTAACTATAAACTATGATGAAGAAAAAGTTATTAATTGTTGCCTTGCTCTTGCTATCTGCATTTGCAGCAGATGCTCAAGTATCATCTCCTGGTGGATATGACTGGAGAGATTCATCTGTTGTTCCTCCTGCGCGCATGGAGCAACATTTCGAATTTATGAACAACCAATACAATTTTCCTGCTCAGCCAAGAAGCCAGTGGGAGCTTGGTATAAAATTGGGGGCACCTACAGTCAGCGGAGATGTAGATGCATCTTTCCCTGGATTTGGATTTGGATTGCATGCGAGAAAGGCCCTGGGTTATGTATTGTCAGTAAGAGGTGAATACACTTATGGGAATGCCCGTGGTGTTGGTCCAACGCATATTGCGGTGAGACCCATTCTCAATCCAGCTTGGGAAAGCAGGTATCCTGGAGGCAATTTTTACTACAATTACAAAACAAGTGTTCACGAATTTTCATTGCAAGGTGTAGTGAATCTGAATAATATAAGTTTCCATCGTGCAGAACCAAAAGTTTTACTGCATGCCATTTTTGGTGCTGGTTTTTTATTGTATGATACAAAAATTGACGCCCAAAATGCAGCTGGCGCTGGATATGCCTTTGCTCCCGGTATGACCAAAGGTGTGGTGAGAGGTTTGTTGGATGGAACATACGAGACCAATGCTACAACCAGCGGAAGCCGACTCAAGCCAACTACAACCTTTGGGTTGGGTGCATCTTTCAAGGTCTCCAACAAGGTGAATGTTTCACTTGAAAACAGATTTGTGATGACTAGAGATGATTTGATGGATGGTGTAAAGTATTATTACGCAACTCCAGCAGGTTCTAATGCCGCAGTGCCCATCGTTTCTAACAGAAATGATTTGTACAACTTCCTTTCTTTTGGTGTAAACATCAATTTGTTTTAAGCTGAATAACAATTTAAAAAACTGATTATGAAATTGAATAAAATAATTACAGCCCTGTTCCTCGGATTGTTTCTGTTGGCGGGCCATGATACATTCGCTCAGAAGAAAACAAAATCTGTTCAACCACTTTATTGGATCAATCCGTTGAACTTTGTTTATTCTGAATTGAATTCACCTAAGAGAATGAAAATGCCAAAAGTATCATTGCAAGATGCTGATGGCGATGGAGTAGCAGATCAATTTGACAAAGAACCCAAAACGCCTGCTGGTGCACCAGTTGACACCCATGGGGTGAGCAGAGATACCGATGGTGACGGTGTTCCGGATTACAAGGACAAGCAATTGATTACTCCAACTGATTGTCAACCAGTTGACGTGAACGGTGTTGGAAAATGTCCAGAGCCTGAGTGCTGCAAGAACATGACTGTTGCTCCAGTTGGCTGCAGCATGGGCAATGTTCCAAGTGTTGTATTCAAGAAGGGCTCTATACAGCTTTCAAGCGAAGCTATGGGCTTGTTGGCTTCAACAGCTGACAGATTGAAAAACAACCCAACATGCAAGCTTTTTGTAATGGGATATGCTCAAGCATCCAAAGCAAGTCAACAGCTTAGCTGGGACAGGGTCAATGCCATCATCAACTATCTTGTTGAAAAGCAAGGTATTGCAGCAGAGCGGTTGATCAATAAATACGGACAAGGAGATGGAGACATCAATACAGTTGATTTTTCAGCTACAGCTGAAAACACCACTGGTCCCAATACAGTTCCTGCTCCGCATCCAAACCTGCGCAAAAATTAAAAAATTCAGTTCGTATATGAAAAGGCCCTTCCCAAGGGCCTTTTTTTATGAGCTTTTTAACCTGAAAATGAATGCTTTAGCCCTAGTTTTACTTCTGGCTGCAATTGCTTACCTTTGTCCCCCTTTATGAGATATAGTGCTCTCCTGATATTGTCACTCACGCTGCTTGTTTCATGTTCCCTCTTCAAAAAAGGTGAGAAACGTAAAAAAGCAGAGATCGTTCTGAACGAGAAGTCCCGTTTCAGCAAGGTGCTGAAGAGCAAGGACTATGAGTTCAAACTGAAGATGGCCAACTTCTATTACGATAAAAAGGATTTCAGGAAAGCCCAGGTGCTTTTTGAAGAGGTATTTCCGGTGTTCAAGGGCACCCCCCAACATGAAGATCTTTACTACAAATATGCCAATGCACATTTCAATTTGAGAGATTATGTAACGGCAGAGAACCTTCTGAAGGGATATCTGGAGGTTTTTCCAAACAGTCCCAGAGCAGAAGAAGTTGAATACCTGAATGCATATTGTTATTACAAACAATCTCCCAAGGCAGAATTAGAACAGGCCAACACCATCAAGGCAATTGGCATGATGCAGATCTACCTCAACAATCATCCAAATTCAAAGAAAAAACCTGAAGCAGAAGACATCATCAACAAATTGCAGCAAAAGCTGGAATTGAAGGAGTCGCTTTCCGCACAGCTTTATTTCAACGTGGGACAATTCAGGGCGGCAGCACTTGCATTCACCACTTTGATGAACAATTATCCTGATTCAGAAAAGAGTGATGCGTATAAACTCATGGCAATCAAGGCCTACTACAGATATGCCAACATGAGCGTTGACCAGAAATTGGTTGAAAGATATACCAAGGTCATTACAGAAGTAGAGGACTTCCAAGACCGCTTCCCGCAAAGTAATTTGCTCAAAGAAGCTGAACGTTACTTAACTTTGTCAAAGAATAATTTAAAAAATATCAATAATGAGCAGACTCCGCAGACAGTTGGGAAGTAATCTTGCCAATGTAGCTGAAACAAAAGATTTGAATGAAATCAAATCAAAAACAGGCAATGTATATGAGTCGATTTCCATCATCGCCAAAAGAGCCAGTCAAATCAATATTTCCATCAAAGAGGAATTGCACAATAAGTTAGAGGAATTTGCTTCTCATACCGACAGTCTGGAGGAAATCCATGAAAACAAGGAGCAAATTGAAATTTCAAAGGCTTATGAAAAAATGCCCAATCCGGCATTGTTGGCTACCCAAGAGTTTATGGAGGACAAGGTCTACTTCAGGAAAAACGATGAGGATCTTTTCCGTTAAAAAAATGATTAATCATTCGAAAGGCGATGGATATCCATCGCCTTTTTTTTATCTTCAACATAGATTTGAACCGGTATGAGAAGATTGGTATACATGTCCTTTTTGGTTTTGCTTTTCCATCATGCAACGGCACAGGAGTTGAATGCCAAGGTGAATGTTGTATACGCACAAATCAGCAGCAACGTTGACAAAAGAGTCTTCCAAAACTTACAGACTTCCCTCCAAAATTTTATCAATAAAAGAAAATGGACCAATGACAATTTTGAGTCGAATGAAAAAATTGATTGCAGTTTCTTGTTGAACCTGCAATCTGTTGTCGAGTCAAATGTATACAAAGCAACACTTACTGTACAGGCAGCGAGACCTGTATACAACACTAGTTATCTCTCACCTTTGATCAATTTCATTGACAATGATCTTGTGTTCAGGTATGTTGAATTTCAGCCAATCGAATTCAACGAAAATAGAATTGCAGGAACGGAGCCCCTTGCAGCCAATCTCGCAGCCACGATCGCATTTTATGTCAATCTGATCATCGGACTCGATTACGATAGCTTTTCTCCAAAGGGAGGCGATGCCTACTTCCAAAAAGCCAACTTAATTGTGAACGCAGCACCCGAGGGCAGAAGCATCACAGGTTGGAGGGCGTTCGATGGACAAAGAAACAGATACTGGTTGTCGGAAAACCTGCAAAACAGCAAATATGCCCAAGTGCATGATGCCATGTACACTTACTACAGAAAGGGACTTGATCAGATGCTGACCAATGAAAAAGAAGCCAGGACTCAGATCATCCAAGCACTCAATTTTCTCTCGGTTGTTCATGCTGAAACACCCAATTTGATGATCATTCCTTTTTTCTTTCAAGGCAGATCAGAGGAAATCATTCGAACCTTTAAGAAGTCAACACAACAGGAAAAAAACCAGGTTGCAGAACTATCCAGTAAAATGGATATCACCAATGCATCCAGGTACAATACAGAATTGAAATGATGAAGCTGTCCACATGTTTGTTTATTGCTGTTATCACTGTTTTTGCCTGCAAGAGCAAAAAAGCCTCGAGACTTCTTTCCAAAGAACAAATGATCAACATGATCACGGAAGTATCTTTGGCAGAGGCCTACGCTGAAACCTATGTACTGAAAGACAGCAGCTTGAAAAAGGATAGTGTATTAAGAAGTGAGTTGCAAAGAGTGTATCAAGTGAACAAAATTACTCCTGAGACTTTTGCAGAAAGCTACAAATATTACAGTAGCAATACAATACTATTTAAACAGATCATTGATTCTGCCTATACAAGGGCATACAGAAACAAGGATCGAATTTATTTATCAACTTCAGCCAATTGACCTATGTTCCTGACGAAAGATGATTTGAAGCTATCTTATGGTGTTGATTTGCAGATTGGCAAAACAATGATCGAAAGATCTGCTCCCACAGATAATCTGTATTGGAAAAACAGGAAGATCTATATACCCGGGGCACCGGGTTATATGTTCATTCCCATCTATGCAGATATGTTGCGTCGTTCTGGGGTTCTGTTGAATGAACTCCTGTCAGATGCTTTCATTCAAATTTCAGAAAAAATACTGCACAGCGCAGCACTGCACGAATATGAACAAATTACTTGGAAGGAACATGCAATGCAGGTATCAGAACTTGTTCGTCCGCATGTTGTAAACAATTCATTTTTCAATGATTTGATTCAATATACCGTGCAAGAGCATCCTGTAAAGCAGCAATCCCTTCCACTTGGAACAGTTTTTCCTTCATTGAATCGTGCCGATTCCTACCTGTATTTGTTGTCCATCATTCAATCACCTTCCTTCAATTTGGAAAAGGCTTTGAAAGGGTGGTACGCACTGATGACCTATTTTTGCTTCTGGATGATCTTGCAGATATCAGAGAGGATATCAGGACGGGTCAGCCCAACGCATTGATGGATGCGGGATTGAATGATCATGGTGAAAAGCTGATTGGCGAGATGATCGACAAAAGCATTCATGACATGGAGGAAATCAATCCCGTCATGTCCAATCGGATCGACCATAAAAAAAGTCTGATTGATTTGCATGGTTTGATAGCATCAATCAGACTTGGTGATTAAAGCAATGTCTCACTTAAAACGGAAGGTCATCGTTCTCACTTGCACCAGACGCTGCAGCAGTAGTAGCTTCTTCGTGGCCTGCCTCACCTCTTGCTCCACCCAATAACTGGATGCTCAAAACACGCATGGTGAGCGATGTGCCCTGGGTGCCGTCGTTCTTTGTATAGCCCCTGACCTCGGGAGTACCCTCTGCAAATACCAATTGTCCCTTTTTTAAATAAGGTGCAATGGCAGTGCGATCCGTCCAATACGCACATTCAACCCATGTGGTTTTTTCTTTTTGGTTTCCAGAGGCATCCTTGTAACGCTCACTGTGTGCAACGCTGAAGTTGATCACATTCTTTCCATTCACGACATTCGTTGTGCAATCTTTGCCAAGATGTCCAATTACCTGTAGCTTTATCATATTAAATCATTTAAGAGACTAAGTTCTTTCAAAGTAAATGCAATTGCAAGTGTAAAAAATCAATTTAGAGAGATAGTTTTCCACTTATTTTGCGTTGATTCAACAGTTTATCAAATTATTCGGAATGGAAAAATTGATTCACCACAGTGATTTAGATCGATTTGTGTACAATGTTTTTTTGTCAATGGGATGTACTGAAAACCACGCAAGGCAGGCAACCAAAACATTGCTGGATGCAGATTTACGGGGAATTGATTCTCATGGAGTGGCTAGGCTATCAGGGTATATACGACTCTGGGAGGTCAATCGCATCAACACCCAGCCCAACATTCAGGTCATCCATGAAACACCCTCTACTGCGGTGGTTGATGGTGGCAGTGGACTCGGACTGGTTGTTGCACCTCATGCCATGTCTGTAGCAGTTGATAAAGCAAAAAGTGTAGGAACAGGTTGGGTAAGTGTTTGCAACAGCAATCATTTTGGGATTGCCGCTTCTCATGCCATGATCGCATTGGAGGAAGATATGATTGGAATGGTGATGACAAATGCCAGTGCATTGGTGGCGCCTACTTTTTCGAAAGAACGGATGTTGGGTACGAATCCCATTTGCGTAGCAGTCCCGGCAGGAGAGGAGCCGGCATTTATAGCCGACCTAGCAACCACTACTGCCGCAAACGGAAAATTGGAAATACTTCAGCGAAAAGGGGCAGATGCACCTTTGGGTTGGATGCAGGACCAAGAAGGTCATCCTATTCAAGATGCCCATGCATTGAAAAACGGCGGGGCATTGCTGCCTTTGGGGGGTGATAGAGAGCATGGAAGCCACAAAGGATATGCACTCGGATCGATTGTTGATATTTTTTCTGGCGTTCTCAGTGGTGCAAATTTCGGTCCCTGGGTACCACCTTTTCCTGCCTATGTCCCCATGCCTGACAATCAGCCTGGAAAAGGCATTGGACATTTTTTTGGGGCCATGCGCATTGATGCTTTCAGAACAAAAGAGGCATTTAAAAGAGATATGGATCTGTGGATTCGCCGATTCAGAGAGTCAGTACCGATTGATCAGGAACAAAAAGTTTTGATACCTGGAGATCCTGAGCGAGCATGCCAGGCAGAAAGAGAAAAAAATGGCATACCCATTGTTGATGCGGTATGGACGGATCTGCAGTCAATCGCACAGAAATTCAGCATCAAACTTTAACTTTGCCATCCAATTAAAAATGACTGCAATGAAAATCATGAAGTTTGGCGGGACCTCCGTTGGGAAGCCTGAGAGAATGTTCCAGGTTGCTGATTTGATTACACGTGATGAAGAATCCAAAATTGTGGTTCTGAGCGCATTGAGTGGCACCACCAATGCATTGGTTGTAATTGGAGATGCAATGTCTATGGGGGATAAAGCAAAGGCGAGTGAATTGATTGAGTCACTCTACGCACATTATAACAGTTTCATTGCCGGTTTGCTGAAAAAGGAAGATGGTCAACAAAAGGCAAGTGGAATCATCAATGAACATTTTGATTTTTTACGCATCATTTTAAAAGTTTCATTCAATGATGCCTTGAACAAAGATATTTTGGCACAGGGTGAGTTGATGAGCACTAAACTTTTCAGTTGTTATTTGGATGAAAGAGGTGTCGATCATGTGTTGCTCCCTGCACTTGACTTCATGTCGATTGATGCAAACGATGAGCCACAGGTCGCTCTCATCAAATCGAAAATTTCAAAAGCCCTCGAATCGTATCAAGGAAAAAAGATATACATCACACAAGGATATATCTGCAGAAACGCCAAGGGTGAAGTTGATAATTTAAAGAGAGGAGGAAGTGATTATTCAGCCTCCCTGATTGCAGCTGCAGTGGATGCCTCGGTATGTGAGATATGGACAGACATAGATGGCATGCACAACAATGATCCTCGTGTTGTTCAATCAACCAAACCAGTTGAGCAACTCAGTTTTGATGAAGCCGCAGAGTTGGCTTATTTTGGAGCGAAGATTTTGCATCCTGCGTCCATCTGGCCTGCACAGCACTACAACATACCTGTAAAACTGCTCAACACCATGCAGCCTGAAGCAAAAGGTACCATCATTCTAAAAGATGCTGATCGTGATGGTGTAAAAGCTGTAGCTGCCAAAGACGGTATCGTAATGTTAAAGATCAAAAGCAGTAGAATGCTATTGGCGTATGGTTTCCTTAGGAAGATTTTTGAGGTGTTTGAAAAATACAGGACATCCATTGATATGATTACCACTTCAGAAGTGGCTGTATCTGTTACCATCGATAACACACAATTCATCGATGAAATTGCTAAAGAATTGCAGCCCTTGGGCGAATTGGAAATCATCAATCAGCAAACCATTGTTTCAGTGGTGGGGAACAAATTGACGCAGCAAGGCAATCTAATGATGCGTTTGTTTGATTCACTCAATCATATACCTGTTAACATGGTCAGCTACGGCGGAAGCTTACACAATGTTTCCATTCTCATTCCCACTACATTGAAGAATGATACACTCAAAGCCTTGAACAAGGGATTGTTTGGACTAGATTAGATTGGTCTTGAAGCAGCGAAGGACTATCATCTGCTGATTATAATATCAGCATCGCATCTCCATAACTGAAGAATCTGTATTTGTCCTTGATGGCTTTCTTATAGGCCTCCATTGTCAGATCATACCCAGCAAAGGCACAAGCCATGATCAGCAAAGAAGTCTTTGGCAAATGAAAATTGGTGATCAATGAATCACAAATAGAGAAATCATGCGGCGGATGTATAAATACATTCGTCCATCCTTCTGCCGGCTTCAATAATTTATCTGCAGTGAAAGTACTTTCAAGCGCCCTCATGGTTGTTGTGCCAACCGAGCAAATGCGGTGACCTTCTGACTTTGCCTTGTTGACAATCTTACAGGCTGTTTCATCTACCTTGAAATACTCAGCTTCCATTTTGTGTTTGCTGAGATCCTCTACTTCTATGGCCCTGAAGGTTCCGAGTCCAGTGTGAAGTGTTACCTCTGCAAAACGGATACCCTGTATTTCCAGTCTTTTGATCAATTCAATAGAAAAATGCAATCCTGCTGTGGGAGCTGCAACAGCACCTTCATGTTTTGCATAGACAGTCTGGTAGCGTTCTTTATCGGTCTCGTCCGGCTTGCGCTTGATGTACTTGGGCAGGGGAGTTTCTCCCAATGTATTGAGGATCTCTTTGAATTCATCGTCACTTCCTTCAAATAAAAAACGGATGGTTCTTCCTCTCGATGTAGTATTGTCAATTACTTCTGCGACCAATTCTTCAGCATCACCGAAATAAAGTTTATTGCCTACCCTGATTTTTCTTGCGGGATCAACGATGACATCCCAGAGCCTGTTTTGCTTGTTCAACTCTCTTAACAGAAACACTTCAATTTTAGCTCCGGTCTTTTCTTTTCTTCCATACATCCTTGCCGGAAATACTTTTGTATTGTTGACAACGAAAACATCCTTTTCTTCAAAGTACTCTTGAACGTCTTTGAACATTCTATTTTCAATAACGCCGGTCTCTTTGTGAACGACCATCAATCTGGCGTCTTCTCTTCTTTTGGCAGGTGTTTGGGCGATGAGGTTGAGTGGAAAATCGAATCTGAATTGAGAAAGTTTCATGCTTTTTTAAATTTTAAAATGCCTGAAACAAACCTTGATGTCATTGAAAAAAGGAGACATCTTGCATCAAACCTGATCTTACGGCACCAGATTTGTTTTGGCAATTGAGCTGCAAAATTAGCAAAAAATGTCCTTTTGCAGTATAAAACTATTCAGGTCATGATCTGGAAATGTGGATATCAAAAGCGCAAGTGCCTGACAGTTAGGCCATTGTTGATCAATTGCTTGAGTGATTCAATGCCCAGACGGACATGCGTTTCAACATAATTTGCTGTCACTTTCTTATCGCTTTCCTCTGTTTTAACGCCTTCTGGAATCATGGGCTGGTCACTGACCATGAGGATGGCGCCGGTTGGAATTTTATTGTAAAATCCAACAGAGAAAATAGTTGCAGTCTCCATGTCAATCGCATAAGCCCTGATTTTTTGGAGGTACTCCTTAAAATCCAGGTCATGCTCCCAAACCCTTCTGTTGGTAGTATACACAGTGCCTGTCCAGTAATCCAGCTTGTGATCTCTGATGGTGGTGGAGATGGCTTTTTGCAGTGCGAAGGCGGGTAGGGCCGGGACTTCTGCCGGGAAGTAATCGTTTGATGTTCCTTCGCCCCTGATTGCGGCAATCGGTAAAATCAGATCTCCAATCTTATTTCTTTTTTTCAGTCCACCGCATTTACCCAAAAACAAAACGGCCTTGGGCTCTATGGCTGTAAGCAAATCCATGATGGTGGCTGCTGTCGGACTCCCCATTCCAAAATTGATGATGGTAATACCCTCTGCAGTTGCTGATTGCATGGGCTTCTCTTTACCAATTACTTCAACATTGTTCCATTGCGCAAACAGCTCAACATAATTACTGAAGTTTGTTAACAGTATGTATTCACCAAAGTCCTCGAGTTTTCTTCCCGTATACCTGGGCAACCAGTTTTTGACGATTTCTTCTTTGTTGGTCATCTCTTTCTTTCATCAAAATTACTGATTACTTTGCAAGCATGATTCCTTTGTCATTTCCTGAGCCGGATTTTAGGGTCCGACAGTCCAAAAAAGGCCCCGAAATCTGGGACCGTTTCAGGAAGAAATGGGTCCTGATTCAACCGGAGGAGTGGGTCCGACAGAACTTTTTGAATTGGCTTTCCAAGGTGCATCTGATACCAGATGCTCTTATCTCCGTAGAAAAAGGCTTGAGGGATACAACAAAGAAAAGATATGATGTCCTTGTTTTCAATTCATCTCATCAACCATGGATGATGGTGGAATGTAAATCGACTGATGTGGTGTTGACTGAATCTGTCCTCATGCAAATTTTAGGATATTATCGGAGTATAGAAGTGAATTATATCGCAATTACCAATGGTCATGAGTGCCATATCGCTGAAATAAAAGAAGCGAACCAAAGATGGCTCGCTTCTTTTCCCAAAATTGAATAATGCTGTGGTTAAGGGAATATTCCCAACTCCATGTAACTGGTTCCAACTTTTTCGATCGCTACCACAAATGCTGCGGTTCTCATGTTAGGGATATCTGGGTATTTGTTCCAGCAAGCAAAAATTTCATTGGTTGCTTTGATCATGGTATCTTCCAGTCCGCTGCGCACCAAGTCAATTTCATCCGGACCATGAACCAGGATTTTCTTTTGATCTGGTGTGATGATATTTCCAGTCATGGATTCAATTTGTGCCACGATGTTGGCATTTTGGTTTTCCATGAATCTTTTTTCCAGCCTTCCGTATGAAACGTGGCTTAAGTTTTTCAACCACTCAAAATATGAAACGGTTACACCGCCTGCATTGAGATACATATCGGGAACGACAAGTACCCCTTTTTTGGTGAGAATATCATCTGCTTCGGGTGTCAATGGACCGTTTGCTGCTTCACCGATGATTTTTGCCTTAACCTTATCTGCATTGTGTTCATTAATGACATTCTCCAATGCCGCAGGAATTAAAATATCGCAAGGCGCTTCGAGTCCATCGGTATTTTTATTAAAATTCTTTGCGCCTGGGAAATTCAATATCGAGCCTGTTTTTTTTCTGTGCTGAAATACAGCTTCAACGTCCAAACCTGCTTCATTGTAAATCGCACCTTCATACTCAATGAGTCCAACTACCAAAGCTCCTCCCTCTTGGAAAAATTTAGCGGAATGATATCCCACATTTCCCAATCCCTGAACGATCACTTTTTTTCCTTCGATGCCAGGTGTGAGTCCCAGTTTCTCCATTTGATCTTCGTGCTTGCATACTTCTCTTACACCGTAGAATACACCAAGTCCCGTTGCTTCCCTTCTTCCCTTTACACCACCTTGCGTAATGGGTTTTCCTGTGACGCAACCCAGTGCTTCCACCTGACCTGGATTCATGGTTACATAGGTGTCAAGAATCCAAGACATCTCTCTTTCACCGGTTCCATAATCGGGTGCGGGAACATCTTCGCCCGGACCAATAAACTTCTTTTTGATCAATTCACTTGTATAGCGACGGGTAATTTTTTCGAGTTCGTATGCAGAGTATTTTTTTGGATCGATGGATATCCCGCCTTTGGCACCACCAAAAGGAACATTGACGATGGCACATTTGTAGGTCATCAATGCCGACAAAGCCATCACCTCATCCAAGTTCACCATCTCGCTGAAACGGATTCCTCCTTTGCAAGGCAATTTATGATGTGAGTGTTGAACCCTGTATGCTTTGATTACTTCTACTTTATCACCGATCTTAACAGGGAAGTGTACGCGCAATACACTGTTGCACTGTTTGATTTGTTCGAGAATTCCCTGATCAAAATTGGTATACTTGGCAGCCTTGTCAAAACTTTTACAGACTGCATCAAAAAACTTATATTCTTCTGCCATGGCAAGTAATTAAAAAGTGCAAAGATCGGTTGAAGAGCTGTTATTCTTTTTCGAGTTTAGATATCTTTTTATCCAATCTAACGAGGTAGGCGATAAGTCCGACTAAAATAGTTGTTAAAACTGCTACAACTACATAGATCTTTCCGTTTGAGCGCATTGAGTTGGCCATCGTTTCTTCTTGGGCTTGTGAACAATAGGATACTAGTAATGCAAACAGCAGCAAAAAGAATTTGTTCGATTTATACATTGCTGATTTTTTTTTCTTTTATCAATTCCAATCTCACATTCAATTGCGCAATCCAGCAACCAAGAAGCGTCCACCCAATCACTGCAGGATAAAATACCAGGCGCATCCTTGCGTCGATGTCATTGAAATTCAGTGCAGGATTTCCTTCCTGTCCCGGATGCAAACTGGGAAGCAAGCGAGGGATGATCCATATGGTCGGAAACAACATGGCGTAGGCAAATACATTGTATACCGCACTCACCCTTGCTTTTTGATCTATATCGGTGATTGAACTTCTTAAAATAAAATATGCTCCATATACCAGTAACGCAAGTGCAGCACCAATCAGTTTGGGTTCTCTCATGATGGAACCAAGTGATGCGTATGCAGGATTGTTGGGATCTGCCCAGGTATAGCTCGCCCATATGGCACCGGTCAGGTATCCTAAAATGCCCATGTATGAACCAACAGCTGCATATGCGCTGGCTTTGATGTCATGAATAACTGATTTATTATTCAGGTATTTGATGCTGTGAATGATGGAGATGGTGAATAATATCATCATCGCAAACCACATGCAAACATGGAAGTAAAGGTTGCGGATGGTTTCACCCAATTGTGAGAGGGCCGGGACAGGCATTAAAAGTCCCCCTATAACAGCATAAAGTAGAAGATCAATCGTCAACAATTTCCACCAGGTAAGGCGCATATAACCTTTGTTTGAAGGGTCAAAATTAGGCTCTTCATCTAATCTTTCCATAAAAATGGAAACAAAATAACCGACAAGATGATAATCAGTGCATCGAATGCCAACAAAAGCAAAATCATCTGAAAGGGTATGCCATTATTGAATATTTCACCGAAAGCAGATTTGGAAAGTCTGACCAGCATCATCAGTTGAGGAAGAATCAACGGGAATCCCAAAATCGCCATGAGTGATGCCTGTTGAAGTGCTTTGGATGCAATCGCAGCCAACATGGTAAAGATCAGTCCGAGTCCGCAGCCTCCTAAAATTCCAATCGCAGCGAATGACCAGTAAGCAGCAGTGGGGTTACCCAGCATAGCAGTGTAGAGCATGAGGTTGATGATGCTCATGATCGTCATCAAAACCAGGTTATACATGAGCTTGGAGAGAATGAAAGCCACTGGAGATGTGATGGTATAAAAATATAACATTCTTCCTTTTGCTTCTTGCAAGAAACTTTTGGCAACCGCGTTGATGCAAATAAAGAGTTGCGTGATCCAGAAGATGGCATTCCATGTGGCTGCATCCGGATCTTCTAAAGTCAGATAAATGACAAATACAGTGGAAGCAATGTAAAGCAGAATACCATACAGGGTATGCTGTTGTCTTCTTTCCAGCAGAAGATCTTTTTTAAGGAGTGCTAATATTTGATGTGCTGTATTCACTTTTACTATGAATGAAAACAAGCCCTGCATCTTGCTTCGTAATGATCTTTCTCACCAATGACTACCTGGTCGGTATTGTTTGAAATCCTGAAGGAATAGCTGGCAACGCCTCCGCATTGCATGCAAACAGCATGCAATTTGGTTACAAAATTTGCAATGGACAACAGCTGTGGCATCGGACCAAATGGTTTGCCTGCATAATCCATATCGAGTCCTGCTACAATAACCCGCTTCCCTCTATTGGCAAGATGCTCAACGACCGGCAAGATTTCTTCACCAAAAAATTGAGCCTCATCGATACCGATGACTCCAAATTCATTTGCCAACTCTAAGATATTTTTTGCATCTGCAACAGCTGTTGCAGAAATGGTTGTTTCATTGTGTGACACAATATTGTTTTCGTGGTAGCGGTTGTCGAGCAGGGGCTTGAAGATGCCTACTTGTTGATGTGCAATTTTTGCTCTTTTCAGTCTACGGATCAATTCCTCGGTTTTACCTGAAAACATAGAACCGCAGACAACCTCGATCCAACCTGATTTCTGTACAATATTGCTGGGTTCTGTAAACATTTCTTATATCATGTTTGAATCCTGTAAAAATACCATAATTCGTGAAGTTGCACCTTGATTGGTGGATACAAATTCTTTCGCGCATTGATTTTTTTCTTCCAGCTCAGTGCTGTGCTCAAGCAGGTGAGCAATCTTATCTGACAATGCTTCTTTTTGATGATAGCTGAATCCGCAGGACAATTCCAGCATTTTACTGGCCTCGGCAGAACGCTGGTAATTGGGTCCCCAGCAAACAAATTTTCCATAGGCAGCAGCTTCCAAAATATTATGTATGCCCGCTTTGTTGAATCCACCTCCTACATAGGCAATGGTAGCATATCTGTATATTTTTGACAACATCCCAATAGAATCTATGATCAGCACCTTGGCACTATGTTCAGGATGGTATTGACTCAGCAATACCGAGTTTTTGAAAATGGATTGAATGGAGGCAAGATGTGCTGGATGAATTTCATGAGGTGCTATGATCAGTTTCAATGCTGGTATGCGAGATTGCACATATTGCAATGCAGATTCGTCTTCCCGCCATGTGCTTCCGGCAATCAATACCTTCTCGTTCCTGCAAAAATCTTCGATGGCATTGTTTGAAAATGATTCATGTGTTATTGCTGCAACCCGATCAAATCTGGTATCACCCGTGATGGAAACATGCTGTTCAATGCCAATAGATGAAAGCAATTGCTTGGATGCCTCATCCTGAACAAAAACATGTGTAAACATTTTCAGCATGGATTGAAAAAATGATCCAGCCATTCCGAAATAGGCTTGGGAAGGGAGTATGATGGCTGAAATCATTATCGTTGGAATATTGCGTTTGTTCAACACGTCCAAATAGTGAAACCAAAGTTCATATTTGATGAAAATGGCAAGTGTTGGTTGAACAATGTCAATGAAAGAAGTGGCATTTGATTTGCTGTCCATGGGCAGATAACACACATGATCTACGGCATGAAAATTTTTTCTTACCTCGTATCCGGAAGGAGAGAAAAAGCTGACAAGAATTTTAATTTCGGGATGGGTCTTTCTGATGGCTTCAATGAGGGTTCTTCCTTGTTCAAATTCACCCAACGATGCACTGTGGATCCAGATGATTTTATCGCGCTTCCAGTTCAGTTTACCTTCCAGCTCTTTTTTCCAATTTGCTCTTCCTTTCACCCATTTTCTAGCCTCGGCATGAAAGGGTGATGCCATGCGCATCCCAAGAGAGAATAAATGAGTGAAAATGTTATATGCAAACAGCATGATAATGAATACTTTGCGAAGCTAAGACCTTATCCGGGATTGCCCCGTTTTTTCTTAACTTTGCGGCCATTCAATCATGCACATGAGGCCTATTCAAATGGTGGATTTAAAAAGGCAATACGCAGGTATCAAACCAGCCGTTGATGAGGCTGTTGCACGTGTGATGGATACAACTGCATTTATCAATGGGCAAGCAGTGGCTGATTTTGCTGATCAACTCGCAGCTTATTTGAATGTTAAGCACGTCATCCCTTGTGCCAATGGCACAGATGCGCTGCAGATTGCACTGATGGCTGCTGGACTCCAGCCGGGGGATGAAATCATTACACCTTCATTCACCTATATTGCAACAACCGAAGTAATTGCGCTCTTGCGACTAACACCGGTATTTGTGGAAGTAGATCCTGATACTTTTTGCATCGATCCATCATCCATTAAAAAAGCAATCACTCCCAAAACAAAGGCCATTGTTCCAGTGCATCTCTACGGACAATCAGCCAATATGGAAGAAATTGAAAAAATTGCCAAAGCGCATGATTTATTTGTGATTGAAGACAATGCACAGTCAATTGGTGCTAAATACAGGTACAGTGATGGAACGGTGAAGAAAACCGGTACAATGGGTCATATAGGATGTACCTCCTTTTTTCCTTCAAAAAATCTGGGATGTTTTGGTGATGGTGGGGCACTCTGCACCGATGATGATTTGCTGGCAGAAAAAATGAAGATGATTGCCAATCATGGTCAGAGCAAACGGTATTACCATGATCTAGTTGGGTGCAACTCGCGACTCGATGCTATTCAAGCTGCCGTTCTCAGCATCAAATTGAAACAGCTAGATCAATACAATGCTGCTAGGTTTGAAGCCGCCGCTTACTATACAAACGCCTTTAAAGACAATCCCCGTATCAAGACTCCTTTTATTGCTCCACACAACAAACATGTATTTCATCAGTACACGATCATTTTGGAGGGAGTCGATCGCAATCGACTGGTTGAACAGCTTGCATCCGTTCAAATTCCAGCGATGATTTATTATCCAGTCCCCGCGCACAAACAAAAAATGTTTTCTTTTTTGAACCTGCCTCAGTTCGATTTACCCATAACTGATTGGCTGACAGAAAGGGTTGTGTCTTTGCCCATGCATACTGAACTGGACAAAGAACAATTGGATTATATCACAGATAAAGTAAATTACTTCACGAAATAAATCAACCTCATGAAAATTGCAGTTATTGGAACAGGGTATGTGGGACTCGTTACGGGCACCTGTTTTGCTGATACCGGCAGTGAGGTTACATGTGTTGATATAGATCAGCAAAAAGTTGATCAGCTCAAATCAGGGCAAATTACCATATACGAACCTGGACTTGACGAAATTTTTCTTCGTAATCAAAAGGAAGGAAGATTGAAATTCACAACATCACTAAGTGAGGGAATCAAAGGGGCAAATATTATATTTTTAGCACTGCCAACTCCTCCAGATGAAAATGGATCTGCCGATTTGAAGTATGTGTTACAAGTTGCAGATGAACTTGGGAAAATCCTGGAAGAATATGCTGTAATTGTTGACAAGAGTACTGTACCGGTCGGCACTGCTGATAAAGTCAGAAATGCTGTAGAAAAGAATGCGACTGTTCAATTTGATATAGTTTCCAACCCTGAGTTCCTCAGAGAGGGGGTGGCTGTTGAAGATTTTATGAGACCTGATCGCGTAATAATTGGTGTTGAAAATGAACGCGCCAAAAATATAATGACAGAATTGTATGCACCATTTGTTCGCTCTGGCAATCCAGTGATTTATATGGATTTGCGTTCAGCAGAATTAACGAAGTATGCTGCTAATTCTTTTTTAGCAATGAAGATTTCTTTCATGAATGAAGTTGCGCAGCTTTGTGAAAGAATGGGTGCTGATGTTGACATGGTTCGTTTGGGCATAGGCAGTGATTCAAGAATAGGTAAAAAATTTTTATATCCCGGTATTGGTGTAGGTGGGAGTTGCTTTCCAAAAGATATTCAGGCATTGGTAAAAAGTGCAAGTGAAGTTGATTATGACTTTGAAATTTTAAATTCTGTCATTAAAGTAAATCAATTTCAAAGGATCCATTTGGTTAGTAAAATCAATCGTTATTTCGGGGGTACCATATCTGGAAAACATTTTGCCTTGTGGGGACTTTCATTCAAGCCCAATACTGATGATATTCGTGAAGCACCTTCTCTGTATATTATAGATGCTTTGTTAAATCTGGGAGCAACTGTATGTGCATTTGATCCTGAGGCTATGAAAAATGCCAAAAATTATTATGGTACAAAAATTAGTTATGCTGAAAATCAGTACGACGCTTTAAAGGATGCTGATGCATTGATCATCGCAACAGAATGGAATGAATTCAGGTCTCCTGATTTTGGTAAAATTGGTAACAGATTAAATGATAAAGTGATATTCGACGGAAGAAATCTTTATGAAAATTCAAAAATGAAAGAGCTGGGCTATCATTATGAAAGCATTGGACGATCAGCTGTAGAAAAATAGACACAAGAACTATGAAAAAAATACTCGTTACCGGCGGAGCCGGATTTATTGGGTCACATGTGGTGAGATTATTTGTAAACAAATATGCAGATTGCCATATTGTCAACCTCGACGTACTAACCTATGCCGGTAATCTCGAAAACCTGAAAGATGTTGAAGGAAAATCAAACTACTCATTTGTAAAAGGAGACATTACGGATGAAATCTTTATTGATCAGCTTTTTGAAAAAGAATCATTTGATGCTGTTATTCACCTTGCTGCTGAAAGTCACGTTGATCGATCAATTATGGATCCACTTTCTTTTGTGAAAACCAATGTATTGGGTACAGCGGTTTTGCTCAATGCTGCAAGAAAATATTGGAAAGAGACCAGCAACAAATTATTTTATCATGTTTCAACCGATGAAGTATATGGATCATTGGGTGAGAGCGGGTTCTTTACCGAGACAACACCATATGATCCTCATTCTCCATATTCTGCTTCCAAAGCATCATCCGATCATTTGGTGAAAGCGTATTACGACACGTATGGATTGCCTGTGGTGATCTCCAATTGTTCCAACAACTATGGGTCACATCAGTTTCCCGAAAAATTGCTTCCATTGATGATCAATAACATTGTTCATTCTAAACCATTGCCTGTATATGGCAAAGGTGATAATGTGCGTGACTGGTTATGGGTGGAGGACCATGCTCGAGCAATCGATGTAATACTTCATCAGGGAAAACTAGGGGAAACATACAATATTGGAGGATTCAATGAATGGAAAAATCTCGACATCGTTCATCTGTTGTGCAGGATTATGGATAAAAAACTGAATCGTGCAGCAGGCGAAAGTGCAAAACTGATCACATTTGTAAAAGACAGACCTGGTCACGACAAGCGCTATGCCATTGATGCCACCAAGCTCAACAAAGAGCTGGGTTGGAAGCCATCTCTGCAATTCGAAGAGGGACTCGATAGGACAATTGATTGGTACTTGGCCAATGGAGAGTGGATTGATAGTGTAACATCCGGGGCCTACAAGGAATATTATTCAAATCAATACGTAAGCAGATAATTATGCAGGTAGAAGCAACAGATTTCGCTGGATTGTATGTTATTACTCCCAAGGTTTTTAGCGATGAGAGAGGAGATTTTTTCGAAAGCTACAATGACTCGGTTTTCAAAAATAAATACGGGATGGATTTTACATGGGTACAAGATAACCAGTCACATTCAACTTATGGAGTGATCAGGGGACTCCATATGCAAAAGGCACCACACGCGCAGACCAAATTAATAAGGGTACTACAGGGTGAAATCTTGGATGTGGTGGTTGACATGCGCAAAAGTTCCAAGACATTTGGAAAAGTATTTTCTATTCAGTTGTCATCAGAAAACAAAAAACAATTGTTTATTCCCAAAGGATTTATTCATGGATTTTCTGTATTGAGTCCAACTGCGGATGTATTGTATAAAATTGATGACTTTTATAACAAAGAGACTGAAGTGGGGGTTATTTACAATGATGCAACATTGAGCATCGATTGGAAAGTGCCTGTTGAAAAACAAATCGTATCTGAAAAAGATCTGGTACTACCTTCATTCAACAACGCTACGTATTACGAGTAGGTCACATGAAAAAAATTCTTGTAACAGGTGCAAACGGACAGCTCGGTAAGGAGTTGCGCGATATTGCTGCAGCGTTCCCCTCCTTTGAGTTTCTTTTTCTGTCAAGAGAAGATCTTCCCATTCATCATTTTGATTTGGTGAGAAATACATTTGTCGGATTCAAGCCTGATTATTGTATCAATTGTGCTGCTTACACTGCGGTTGACAAGGCGGAAACTGAAAAAGAATTGGCTTTTATCGTCAATGCAGAGTCTGTTGGTATCCTTGCTGCAGTTTCAAGAGAACAGCATTGTAAATTCATTCATATTTCAACGGATTACGTTTTCGCAGGTGATTCCCCCAAGCCTTACAAAGAATCAGATGCAACCGCACCTGTATCTGTATATGGTCAATCAAAGTTGGCTGGTGAGCAGGAGGCAATGAAAGAAAATCCTGCATCTGTGATCATTCGTACTTCCTGGGTATACTCTTTCCATGGTAACAATTTTGTCAAGACAATGATGCGACTCATGAAGGAGCGAAATGAAATTTCTGTGGTCAGCGATCAAGTGGGGAGTCCAACTTGGGCCGCAGATCTCGCAGAATTTATTATGCATATCATACAATTTGAAACATGGCAACCTGGCATTTATCATTTCTCGAATGAAGGAGAAATCAGCTGGTATGATTTTGCCAATGAGATCAAGCAATTGATTAAAAGCAATACAATTATCCATCCCATTCCTACATCAGCTTATCCTACACCCGCCAAGCGACCAGCTTTTAGTCTGCTGGATAAATCAAAGATCAAGTCAGTTTTTGCATACAATCCACCTGATTGGAAAGAGAGTCTGCAAAAATGCGTTCATCGTTTACTCGCTCAGTAATGATGTATATTTGCACCCATAACAGATTCTATGGCATTGATAGAAGCAATACTTGCTGACGATAAATTTGGCATGGATATCCAGGATGCAGATGGACATCTGATGCGCATGGATATTCCTGTTGACCAGGGTGGAAGTGGCTCTGGATTCAGGCCAATGCAGTCTATGTTGGCCGCCCTCTGCGGTTGCAGCTCAGTGGATGTCATCAGCATTTTAAAAAAACAGCGACAGGAACTCAGTTCCCTGAAAATAGAGGTTGATGGTCATCGCGAAGAAGGCAAAGAGCCATCTTTGTGGAAACAAATCCATCTTGTTTTCAAAATGGAAGGGAATTTGGATTTGTCCAAAGCCAAACGTGCGGTTGATTTGTCATTGGAAAAATATTGTTCGGTTGCAGAAACGCTCAGAAAAGCAGGAGCAACCATTGAGTATTCCATTTATCTGAATGGATCACGCATTGAATAAAAAAAAATACCATGAGGCCAGAGACTTTAGCTATCAGAACACAGACAGAAAGAACAGGGGAAAAAGAGCATTCAACTCCATTGTTTCTAACGAGTAGTTTTGTGTATGATTCTGCCGAAGACATGGCTGCTGCATTTGAGGATGATTCATTGGACGTGAATATCTACTCTCGTTTTTCCAATCCCAGTGTTGATGAATTTGTCAAAAAAGTTTGCTTGATGGAAGGAGCGGAGGATGGTATTGCAACTGCCACTGGCATGGCTGCTGTATTTTCTTCTTTCATGACGTTTGTTTCTGCTGGCGATCACATTGTTTCTGCATCAGCTGTGTTTGGATCAACACATGCCATTCTCACCAAGTATCTTCCCAAATGGGGAATTGAGTACAGTTATTTTGACATGAACAAGCCTGAAACCATTGAAGTGTTGATCAAAAAAAATACAAAACTTCTTTATGTTGAAACGCCTTCGAATCCTGGTCTTGATATCATAGACTTGAAGTATGTGGCTGGCATTTGCAAGAAGCATAATATTTTGTTCATTGTTGACAATTGTTTTGCAACACCATCCGTTCAGCAACCCATACAGTACGGCGCTGATCTTGTATTGCATTCTGCTACCAAGTTCATGGATGGACAGGGAAGGGTATTGGGTGGAGTTGTAGTCGGGAAAAAAGATTTGATCAAGCAGATGTACCTCTTCATTCGCAATACAGGTCCGTCCATGAGTCCGTTCAACGCATGGGTGCTTTCCAAGAGTTTGGAAACCTTGTTTGTGCGAATGGATAAACATGCAGTCAATGCTTTGCACATTGCACAAAAATTAGAAGGGCATCCAGCTTTGAGTTGGGTTAAATATCCTTTTTTGCCGAGTCACCCTCACCATAAGACTGCAAAAAAACAAATGAGCAATGGCGGTGGTATCCTTACGTTTGAATTGAAATCAGGATTGGACGGCGGAAGAAAATTCCTCAATAACCTAAAATGGTTGTCCATGACCAATAATTTGGGTGACAGCAGAACCATCGCTTCTCATCCGGCAAGTACTACACATTCAAAGCTTAGCGAAGAAGAGCGGCAGGCGGTTGGAATCACCCCCGGGCTCATTCGTCTTTCCGTTGGACTGGAGCATCCGGATGATATTTTAGAGGAGATTCTAGATGCGCTGAAATAATTCTTTCTCTCTAACTTCATGGTACAATGAATTAAACCTGTCTGCCATGAAACATTTAATACTCAGTCTCCTTACTGTTGTTTTTTCTCTCTCTATATCGGCTCAGAAAATTTCAGGTGCCTGGATGCGAAAATTAGATACAGCAGTTCAATACCTGACAATTGTCGATCAGTATTTTGTTATCACGACTTTTGATTTAGAAGGAAAAAAATTCTTCCAAACCAGGGGAGGAACTGCTATGGCAGATGGAAAAAAAATATCGGGTACCATTGAATTCAATACTACAAACAAGTCAGAGGTGAAGTCAGCCTATACATATGAATACACTTTCCGAAAAAAAGATCTGCAAATGCCTGTTGATGGAATTGGAGTTACTTGGAACTGGGTGGATGATGCCAATACTGGACTCGCAGGTAATTGGAAAATTACCGGAAGGATGCAGGATGGTAAAATGGTAGCAATGAATCCAGGTGCAAGAAAAACAATCAAGGTCATGTCTGGCAGCAGATTTCAGTGGACAGCCATCAATACCGATACCGGTGAATTTTTTGGCACTGGTGGGGGCAGGTATACTTTCGAAAATGGGAAATATTCCGAACACATAGAATTTTTTTCTCGAGATGCTTCACGTGTGGGTAATTCGCTGAGTTTCAATGCCGAATTGAAAGATGGGGATTGGCATCACAGCGGCAACAGTTCCAAGGGTGATCCCATCTATGAAGTATGGAGCAGAAAATGAATCAAAGCCTCTTTTTGCTCTACATTTGCTGAGCAAATCCGTATGCTATCATCTCAATTTTGTGATGATAATCCTTCATTGAAAATAATTCAACGTATGCAATTTAAATTGACTGAAGAGCAGCTGATGATTCAACAGGCTGCCAGATCTTTTGCAAAAAATTCATGTTTGCCCGGAGTAATTCAGCGAGATGAAGTACAACAATTTCCAACAGAACAGATCAAAGAATTGGCTTCTTTGGGATTCATGGGAATGATGGTGGATCCTGCAAACGGTGGTGCTGGTATGGACACCATCAGTTATGTGTTAGCTATGGAGGAGATCAGTAAAGTGGATGCCAGTACCAGTGTATGCATGAGTGTAAACAACAGCTTGGTATGTTGGGGTTTGGAAAAGTATGGCAATGAAGAACAAAAAGCAAAATACCTGGTGCCTCTTGCAAAAGGCACCAACAATGATGAATTGTACATTGGCGCATTTCTATTGAGTGAGCCGGAAGCAGGAAGTGATGCAACTCATCAGCATACAACTGCAATCGACCATGGAGATTATTATCTCATCAACGGTGTAAAAAACTGGATCACCAATGGTAATTCTGCCTCTGTTTATTTGGTCATGGCTCAAACAGATGCAAGCAAAGGTGCTAAGGGAATCAATACATTCATTGTTGAAAAAAATCAAGAGGGAGTAAAGGTCGGTCCCAAAGAAAATAAATTAGGCATTCGAAGCAGCGATACCCATTCCATATTTTTTACAGATGTGAAAGTCCCCAAATCACACAGAATCGGAGCAGATGGATTTGGATTTCGATATGCCATGGAAACATTGAATGGTGGCAGGATCGGTATTGCAGCACAGGCATTGGGAATTGCAAGCGGTGCGTATGAACTTGCGCTGGCCTACAGCAAGCAGCGCAAATCATTCGGAAAGCCAATACATGAACACCAGGCCATTCAATTCAAGTTGTCAGAAATGGCAACACGCATTGAAGCTGCGCGGTTGTTGTGCTTCAAATCTGCATATGAAAAAGACCAGGGACTCGATTACTCAACATCTGCAGCAATGGCAAAATTATATGCAAGTGAAACAGCCATGTGGGTGACGACAGAAGCAGTTCAGGTACACGGTGGATATGGATTTGTAAAAGAGTTTCATGTAGAGCGACTCATGCGCGATGCCAAAATTACCCAGATTTACGAGGGCACTTCGGAAGTCCAGAAAATGGTCATCGGAAGAGCAATTACCCGCTAACAACAATTCATTAATTCTTAGCAAGAAGGATCATGAAAAAAGAAATCTGCATCGTTTCTGCATCAAGGACACCCATTGGTTCATTTGGTGGGGCACTGAAATCTTTTACTGCTACACAATTGGGCGGAAAAGCAATTGAAGGGGCGATGAAAAAAATTGGACTCGATCCATCAAAAGTCGATGAGGTCATCATGGGAGTTGTATTGCAAGCGGGACTCGGACAGGCACCTGCACGACAGGCTGCTATCTATGCAGGGTTGCCTTCATCTGTTGTAACCAATACTGTCAATAAAGTATGTGCAAGTGGTATGAAAGCGATTGCACTGGGCGTTCAGTCCATCGAAATGGGTGATGCAGAAGTTGTCATTGCTGGAGGGATGGAAAGCATGAGCAATGTTCCATTTTACAATCATTCCATGAGATGGGGACATAAATACGGTTCAGTGTCGGTCATCGACGGACTCGCACATGATGGGTTGACTGATCATTATGATCAGGTGGCCATGGGATCATTTGCCGATCAATGTGCGAGCGAATACAAGATCAGCCGTGAGGATCAGGATGCATTTGCAATTTCCAGTTATCAAAAATCACAATCAACTATAAATGCAAATGGATTTCAGCAAGAAATTATTCCAGTAGAAATACCCCAGCGAAAAGGATCGCCAATGGTTGTTCATCAGGATGAAGAGCCCTTCAAGGTTCAATTTGAAAAGATTCCTTCTTTAAGTCCTGCATTTACAAAGGATGGAACCGTTACAGCAGCCAATGCCTCCACCATGAATGATGGTGCAGCAGCAGTTGTATTGATGACAACCGAAAAAGCAAAGTCACTTGATTTGAAACCGCTCGCCATTATAAGAAGTTATGCAGATGCAGAGCAGGAGCCCTGTTGGTTTACAACTAGTCCCGCGAAAGCACTTCCCCTGGCCTTGAAGAAGGCCAATCTCAGACTAGACGATATCGATTATTTTGAATTCAATGAAGCATTCTCTGTTGTTGGAATAGTGAATACCAATATCCTCAACATTGATCCCAATAAAGTAAACATCAAAGGCGGTGCTGTATCACTGGGACATCCACTTGGATGCAGTGGTGCAAGAATCATAGTTACACTCACACACATTTTATCTGAAAACAAAGCCCGTTATGGGGCTGCAGCTATTTGCAATGGTGGAGGAGGAGCATCTGCCATGGTATTGGAAGCTGTTCGATGACGATTGCATCAAACAGTTCAATATTTGTAAAAACCTTCACCTGTTTTTATACCCAATTTTCCTGCTGCAACTTTTTCAGTGAGCATTTGGACAGGATGATATTTTGCATTTTGGAATCCTTCTTCCAGTATAGATAAAATATTGTGACATACATCGAGTCCGATGTAATCTGCCAGTTGCAACGGACCCATCGGGTGTGCCATTCCCAATTTCATGATATCATCAATTGTTTTTTCATCGCTGATTCCTTCCTGCAGCGCAAGGATGGCCTCATTGATCATTGGCATCAGGATGCGGTTGGAAATAAAACCAGGGGCATCTTTGACCACACATGGAGTTTTTCCGATGGTTTGTGTCAGTTTTACTATTGTATCTGTTGTTTCTCTTGAGCCATGTTTGCCCTCAATGATTTCAACCAATTTCATTACAGGAACGGGATTCATGAAATGCATGCCAATGACTTTTTCAGGTCTCTTGGTTGCTTCAGCCAATTGGCTGATGGAAATGGATGAGGTATTGGATGCGATGATACAATTTGGAGCAGCATACTGATCAGCCATTCTGAAAATTTCCCGCTTGATGGATTCAATTTCTGATACGGCTTCGATGATCAAGTCGGATGCAGTAACGCCCATGGCTATCTCCTTGAAACACTGAATATTTGCCAATGCCTTTTCTTTCTGGTCGACATTGATGATATTTTTCTGGATTTGTCGATCCAAATTTTTTTCAATGTTCTGCATGGCTTTTTGCAGCGCCGCCTCATTGTTGTCTATCAAATGAACATGAAATCCATGGAGTGCCATTACATGTGCGATGCCATTGCCCATTGTTCCTGCGCCGATAACGGATATATTTTTCATGTTTGATTTATTTTACTTTCATCTTTAATATTCTTCCTGGTACTTCCACCGATACGTACAAAGCTCCGTCAATACCCTGAATTACATTTCTCACCCTTCCTAGATCTTTGAGGATGATTTCTTCACTTTTGATTGTATTGTTTTCTACAATGCATCTATGTAATTTTTGCGATGCCAATCCTGCAACAATCAAACTTCCAGACCAAGATCTGTAATAATTCCCATTGATGAAAGCAATTCCACATGTACCGATTGAGGGTATCCATGAGTATATTGGCTTGGATATACCAGATGAATCATGATTCTTGGAAATGATGCTGCCATCATAGTTTTTACCGAGCGACAATGCAGGCCAACCGTAATCTTGTCCAGCTTTGATGATGTTGATTTCATCTCCACCCAAAGGACCGTGTTCGGATTCCCATATTTCTCCGGTTGAAGGATGCAAAGCGAGTCCCTGAGGATTTCTATGTCCCAGTGTATACATTGAATTTCTAGAAGCATTTCCAGGTAAGATCGGATTGGTATTGGGAATGCTTCCATCATCATTCAGTCTATGGATCTTTCCCCAAGGTGATGACGGGTCAGATGCGTTTTTATTTATTCCAGTTGGACCACCTCCAGTAGAAGGACCTTCCCCTATGCTCAGGTAGATGAGTCCTGATTTATCAAAAACAATTCTACTACCGTTGTGACCACCTGGACCAGTTGCGGTAAATATATTCTGAAGGTTTTCAATTTTATTGTTATTGATCTTGAACCTACTGAGCTTTAAAGCATAATAGGGAGTACTGGAAGTATATGACATATATATCCAACCATTCTTTACATAGTTAGGATGTGTCTTGATATCAAGAAGTCCTCCTTGTCCACCTGCGTCAATTGAAGGCAGGCCAGACAATTCTGTGATGGTATTGTTTTGGTCAGTTTTTAAGTACATTTTCCCTCTTTTTTCACCAAAAATCAGGTCTCCATTCGGTAAAAAATCCATCCCCCAGATGATTTCATATTTGTCAACAACTTTTTCAATTTCAATGGCTGGAATTTCTAAGCTGATTGCAGTGGATTCCTCTTTTTTGCAAGAATGTACAAGGGTAATCAATATAAGTACCAACAAATATTTTGAATATTTCATAAAGCGGGAATTTCTAATGCAAATCTCTTGAATTAATGGGTTCTTTCGCAAGTATTCTCCAAAGTCTTTGACATTAACGCTCTAACATAAAATGACCCCAACGAAATAGAAATTAAGTCGGGGTCTTAGGCTCTGGTTGGTATTTGATGACTAAACTATCTTTCCTGTCCCCGTACGTTTGTGTTTTTTCTCTTTTTTAAGGGGAAAAAACATTCATCTAAAAAATGTGGAAAAGCTGTGCTGGTGCGGATTTTATTGTTTAACGGGAGGGGGGGTAAATGCCTAAATATTTCAACGGTTTGTATATTGGCATTTGGTGGTACATGAACAGTTGTAAGTAGGAGGAAAATGAAGCTTTAAACAGTGTTTTAAAATTTGAGATCAAAAACACTGATTTTGTTGATGAGAAGCATCCTTTATGGATTAAATTGTTGAAAATTTGTGGTCTCGAATGGAAACAAGGGGAAATATCAAATTTGACAAAATTGATTTCAAGACTGAGCAATACATAAGCAGTGAATACGACGCTTGTGTGTTTGACAATTGTAATTTCAATGGTGTTGATATCAGTGGTTCAATTTTTGTGGATTGCATGTTCTGCAACTGTGATTTGAGTCTGGCAAAAATCAGACAGGTTATCTTTCGTGATGTTCAATTCAAGGACTGTAAAATATTGGGACTTCAATTTGATACAGCCAATGAATATGGACTGAATTTTAGTTTTGATCATTGTACATTGAACAATTCCTCATTTACCAATACAAAAATAAAGTCAACCCTTTTTCAGCATTCACAACTCAGATATGTTGATTTTACCAATTGTGATCTCAGCGAATCAACATTTTTGCAATGTGATTTGCATCATGCCATCTTTGATGCGAGCAATCTGGAGAAAGTTGATTTCAGAACCTCGTTTCATTATTCTATAGATCCACATCGAAACAAACTCAAGAAATCAAAGCATGCTTATCCAGCTCTATTGGGCTTGCTCGATCACATTGACCTGATCATTGAATGATTGTAAACTTATTATGGCAGTTCAGTTTATTTGAAGATGTTGATGCAAACTCTTTTCAATTTTTGGTCAAAAAATCAACGATTTCCCTCAAAATAGGGGAACAAATAGGGGAAAAAAGGAGGTCAGTACACCCTTAAAAAATATAACCCATTGAAAACCAGTGGGTTAAATGTTAATTAAGTGTTAAAAATGTTGCCCGACCTGGATTCGAACCAAGACAAACAGAACCAAAATCTGTCGTACTACCATTATACTATCGGGCAGCCTAATTGGGTTGCAAAAATAAGTGATTTCAAAAGAAGATCCCAAAAATTGTGAAGGAGTATTTCCAGGTGGACTATTGCTGTTTCACCAAGTGATGGTTTTTCTTGCCCCTCTGTACAACAACATAATTGCCAGCTATCAGATGACTTTTGTCGACAACCAAATTGACATCCACTACTTTCTCTTTATTGATGCTAACCCCTCCACCTGCAACCATTTTTCTGGCTTCGCCTTTGCTTGGAAATATACCTGTCTCCGCAAGAAAACTGACCACATCAATTCCATCGGAAATCATGGAATAAGAGATGCTGTGGATGGGTACACCTTCCATTGCTTGCAGCAGGGCGGGCTCATTCATCTCCTTCATATTGATTTCATCACTCTTGCCAAACAACTGCTCAGTGGTTTGTTGTGCAGTTTGACACTCTTTTTCACCGTGTACAAAAGTTGTAATCGCCTCAGCGAGTTTCTTTTGAAGGAGTCTTGCACCAGGGTCGTTTCTGTGTTCAGCAATCAATTGGTCGATTGTTGTTTTGTCAATCAGGGTAAATATTTTAATCCACTTTTCAGCATCTGCATCTGCTGCATTCAGCCAAAACTGGTAAAATTGAAAAGGTGAAGTTTTTTCAGGATCCAGCCAAACATTCCCTTTCTCGGTCTTGCCAAATTTACCGCCGTAGGCTTTTGTAATCAGTGGACAAGTAAACGCAAATGCTTCACCAGAAGCCTTTCTGCGGATGAGCTCTGTTCCGGTTGTAATATTTCCCCACTGATCACTTCCGCCCATTTGCAACTTGCAATTCTTGTTTTGATACAACCAATAAAAATCATAACCCTGCATCAACTGGTATGCAAATTCTGTATAACTAATACCGGTTTCTCCCTCTATTCTTTTCTTTACACTGTCCTTTGCCATCATATAATTGACAGTAATGTGCTTGCCGACATCCCTTAAAAAATCAATGAATCCCAATCCCTTGAACCAATCATAATTGTTGACGATCTCTGCACAATTTTTTTTGGATGGATCAAAGTCAAGGTACTTTTCCAATTGCTTCTTCACTCCGGCAACATTTTTCTGTAATGTCTCCTCATTCAATAAATTACGCTCCTCACTCTTTCCGCTTGGATCGCCTACCATGCCGGTAGCACCACCTACCAATGCCAATGGCTTGTGTCCAGCCTGTTGCAAATGATAGAGTAAAAGAATGGGAACCAGACTTCCAATATGAAGGCTGTCAGCAGTTGGGTCAAATCCGATATAACAGGTTGTTGGCTCCTTTTTCAATTGCTCTTCGGTTCCAGGCATGATGTCCTGAATCATTCCTCTCCATTTGAGTGCTGCTACAATGTCCATCGCTAAAATATTTGTGCAAATGTAACAAGGAATCAAAACATCCCATGCGCGCAATATTTCTCAGATTTGGACGTTGTTTTTCTGAAGGGAATCCTTTCAATTTGATTTAACTTCGTTATATCCAATATCCAATGACATTAACCAGATAAGTTTTTCATCAAAACACATCTTTTCTGGCATTGGATCCTCTTTTCATACATTCCATAAAACGGGCTTTCATTTGCTGTACATGATATCATTAATAGAAGTATATGATCGAGTCAGGAGAAGAGAAAAAGGAGTTGAGCAGATTGCAGTGGGATGAGCCAGTCATTTGGGAGCTTGACATCAGGGAAACAACCAAGAATTTCATTCAATGTGATGGGATAGGGGTACCAGGTGAAGATTACGCTTGTTTTTCTTAAATATTCCCATATCTTTGCAATCCTTAAAAACCGGGGATTATATGTTAATCATTGATTCTAAAGATTGCGAGAACATTGACAAGGCGCTAAAAAAGTACAAAAAGAAGTACGAAAAGTCAAAAACACTTTTGCAACTTCGTGAGCGTCAATCTTTTACAAAACCATCTGTAAAACGCAGGGGGGAGGTTCTGAAGGCCATCTACAAGCAGAAAATCCAGAACGGAGAGATCGAAGCATAATTCGAGTCACCTTTCAAATAATACAAAGTAGTCATAGGGTTTAGTAACTTTATGGCTACTTTTTTTATGTCTATACCAGTCAGGGATGCCATTGGTTTCTTTCATGATTTTATCAAATTTGAGAAGCGTTTTTCGCTTCACACCATCAAGGCATACACAGATGATCTCGAGCACTTTTCACAGTTTCTACAAGCGCAGTTTGCTGTAGAGCAACTGGATCAGATCCAACCATCTATGATCAGGACTTGGATGGCGGCATTTGCTGTACAGAAAATAACACCCCGAACCATCAATAGAAAAATATCTACATTAAAATCTTTTTTTAAATATTGTCTTGTTCGCGAGTGGATAGCAGCGAGTCCGGCTAAAATAATACAGGTCCTCAAAACAAAAAAAAGATTACCCACCTACGTTGAGTCGGATCAAATGGATCAACTTTCGCAACGAGATTATTTTTCGGATGATCTGGATGGACGGATGGAATATCTTGTTGTGAATCTTCTGTATCAAACGGGAATGCGCGTAAGCGAGTTGGTCAACTTAAAAACAACACAAATAGATTTTGCAAGAACGCAGATAAAAGTCCTGGGTAAAGGCAACAAGGAAAGGGTCATACCCATCAGCGAGGTGTTGGCAAAAACCATCAGGCTTTTTATGGATGAGGCGGGTCAGTTATTTCTTGCTGATTCGGGTTCATTCTTACTGATCAACGGCAAAGGGAAGCATCCAGGTGCCAGGCAATTGTATGCTATTGTAAAAAAATATCTTTCGCTGATTACCACAGCCGACAAGAAGAGTCCGCACGTATTGCGCCACAGTTTTGCGACACATCTCACATCCAATGGTGCTGAATTGAATGCCGTTAAAGAACTGCTGGGACACAGCAGTTTGGCCGCTACACAGGTCTATACCCACAACAGCATTGACCGGTTGAGGGACATACATAAGAAATCACATCCAAAGGGCTGATCCAAGTTTTATTTAACAGATTTTTTATTGCGGAAATTCCATTTTTAATTAACTTAAGGATGATATTATTTTCATAAGTTAATATTTAAATAGATGGGTTATGACAGTAAACATTCATGCATTGCACTTTGATGCAGACAGCAAATTATTGGAGCATGTCAATAAGAAAATCTCAAAACTTTCCAGCCACCATGATAAGATCATGACTGTTGATGTTTATCTGAAGTTGGACAATGTGATGCATCAGATCAAGGACAAGATTGCCGAGATCAGGGTCAATATTCCAAAGCGTGCATTGTTTGTGAAACACAGCACCAAATCTTTTGAAGAATCTTTCGATATGGCAATGGATGCAGTATTGGTGCAGATCAAAAGAGTCAAGGAAAAACAATATGCATAGACCCAGTTGGAATTCTTTCTAAAATTCCACCTCAAAATTTTTGCATTTAACAATTTCCGTTACCTTTGCATTCCCCAAAAATTGGGGTAGTTCTTTATATATCAACTTTTCCTGGTAAATAAGTCAAGATAAGTTTTTCCAATCTGTACAAGCCAGAGTAGCTCAGCTGGTAGAGCAGCTGATTTGTAATCAGCTGGTCGGGGGTTCGAGTCCCTTCTCTGGCTCCATCTACGGACAGAATATTAGATTGAGAAAAACATGGCGGGCAGGTTCCAGAGCGGCCAAATGGGGCGGACTGTAAATCCGCTGTCTTTCGACTTCAGTGGTTCGAATCCACTCCTGCCCACACCCTTTGGAATGGGTTCGACAACTTTTTACCAGTATCATGCGGGAGTAGCTCAGTTGGTAGAGCGATAGCCTTCCAAGCTATAGGTCGCGGGTTCGAGCCTCGTCTCCCGCTCACAACCGCCAGGCTGTGCGGTCTTCAAGCCCATACTTGCCAACCGGCAAGTGTGTAGGCAGGGGATAATCGCCGTTGTACCTGCCTGCCGGCAGGCAGGGCTCAGTGGTACAGACGAATGCCGTTGTAGCTCAGTGGTAGAGCACTTCCTTGGTAAGGAAGAGGTCGTGAGTTCAATTCTCATCAACGGCTCTCAATTAAATGGGAAAAGTTGCTGAGGGTAAGTTCTTGAGTGGGTCTGGTCTTTTTACCCTGGAAAAATTCTTTTTTAAATCGTCTCAAAGTCAATAACTTTGCGGCCGCATCAATAGTTAGTAAAAAACATAAAAACAGATAACAATGTCTAAAGAGACCTTCAAGCGGGACAAACCCCACGTTAACATTGGTACAATCGGACACGTTGACCATGGTAAGACAACATTAACTGCTGCCATTACGGAGATTCTTTCTAAAAAAGGTCTCGCACAGGCAAAGAAGTATGATGAGATTGACGGTGCACCTGAAGAAAAAGAAAGAGGTATCACCATCAACACAGCACACGTTGAATACGAAACTGCTTCTCGTCACTATGCTCACGTTGACTGTCCAGGTCACGCTGACTACGTTAAAAATATGATTACTGGTGCTGCCCAGATGGACGGCGCTATCCTTGTGGTTGCCGCAACTGACGGTCCAATGCCACAAACGAAAGAGCACATCCTTCTTGCTCGTCAGGTAGGTGTTCCTCGTATCGTAGTATTCATGAACAAGGTTGACCTTGTTGATGATCCTGAATTGCTTGACCTCGTTGAGATGGAAATCCGCGAAGAGTTGACCAAGAGAGGTTTCGATGGCGACAACACTCCAATCATCAAGGGTTCTGCAACCGGCGCATTGGCTGGCGAAGAAAAGTGGGTTGCCACTGTAAACGAATTGATGGATGCAGTTGACAGCTACGTTCCATTGCCTCCTCGTCCTGTTGATCTTGCATTCTTGATGTCAGTAGAAGACGTATTCACGATCACTGGTCGCGGTACAGTTGCTACTGGTCGTATCGAGCGTGGAAAAATCAAAGTGGGTGAAGGTGTTGAGATTGTAGGTATGCAAGAAGACAAACTTGTTTCTACCGTTACCGGTGTTGAAATGTTCCGCAAGCTCCTCGATGAGGGTGAAGCTGGAGACAACGCTGGACTTTTGCTCCGTGGTATTGAGAAAAGCCAGATCCGCCGTGGTATGGTTATCTGCAAACCTGGTTCAATCACTCCACACACTGAATTCAACGGTGAAGTATACGTATTGAGCAAGGATGAAGGTGGGCGTCACACTCCATTCTTCAACAAATACCGTCCTCAGTTCTATTTCCGTACAACTGACGTAACAGGAGAGTGCGAACTTCCTGCAGGAACTGAAATGGTGATGCCTGGTGATAACATCAACTTGAAAGTGAAGTTGATCCAACCAATCGCCATGGAAAAAGGATTGAAATTCGCGATCCGCGAAGGTGGCCGTACAGTGGGAGCTGGACAGGTTACTGAGATCCTCAAGTAAGACTTGATCGGTTGACCTCCTCCGAGAGTTTGACCTCAAAAGTTATATCAACAGCAAAGTACCTGGAGTCTCTCTGGGTACTTTGTTTCTTAAGAACGGGCATAGTTCAATGGTAGAATAGAGGTCTCCAAAACCTTTGATCTGGGTTCGAATCCTAGTGCCCGTGCAAAAAGGAAAACTTTGGGTAACTTTACTCCCTCAGTTTAAAACCTGAAACAGATGAACAAAATACAAGCATACTTCAAAGACTCTTACAAAGAGCTCATGGAGAAAGTGACCTGGCCCAACTGGCAGCAGTTGCAGCAATCAACCATGATTGTACTCGTAGCAACATTGGTGATCACTGCCATCGTGTGGGTATTGGACCTTGGAAGCAGCTCTGCACTTAAATTCGTTTATTCATTGTTTAAGTAATGGAAGAAATAACAGTACAACAAGAAACCAAATGGTACGTGCTTCGCGTCATCTCCGGAAAAGAGAAGAAGGTGAAAGAGTACCTGGATAAAGACATCGTGCGCAATGGTTGGGACAAAGCCATCAAACAGGTATTCCTCCCAGTGGAGAAAGTCTACAAGGTGCAAAATGGCAAGAAAGTCATGCGCGAACGCAACTTCTATCCCGGATATGTGATGATTGAATGTGTTGGAGGAAAGCTGCATGATGACATCATCACTGCCATCAAGAATACCACCAACGTGATTCATTTTCTAGGAAAAGAGAATCCAATAGCACTGCGCAAGGCGGAAGTAAACAAAATGTTGGGCAAGATCGATGAAATGAGTGATGCCGGTGGAATGACCATGAGCGAGCCTTTCATCATTGGAGAGACTATCAAAATTGTAGATGGACCGTTCAATGATTTCAATGGCGTGATCGAAGAAGTGAATGACGAGAAAAAGAAATTGAAAGTTACCGTGAAAATTTTCGGAAGATCAACGCCTGTAGAACTCAACTACATGCAAGTAGAAAAGATTTCTTAGTAAATGATATTCGCATAAAAAAAGGGAAGCAAATGCTTCCCTTTTTTTATGCGATGACTTCATTTTAAAACAACTGTCCTTGTCCGCCTTCTGCTGCAGGCGCTGGTGCCGGTGCTTCTGCAACCGGAGCGGGAGCCGCTACTGGCGCTGGTTTTGGCTTACTTGCTTTTTTAGCAGTCTTTTTCTTAGCAACTTTTTTTACTGCTTTTTTTGCGACTTTCTTGCTTGCTTTTTTTACAACTTTCTTTGGGGCAGATTTTTTGGATGTTTTCTTCGCTGCTTTTTTCTTTGCAACTTTCTTCGAAACTTTCTTTGCAACTTTTTTTACAGCTTTCTTCGCTGCTTTTTTAGTTGCTGATTTTTTTGCAGCTTTTTTTACTGATTTTTTCTTGGCAGCTTTTTTGGGAGCAGCCTTCTTAGCACTAGCTTTTTTCTTGGATTTTTTTGCGGTTGCCATCTTGTTTGAATTTTAGAGCGTTTGTAAAGTAAATACAAATTACAGATTTAAGCTGTTCAAAACATATTGCCATTCAGTAATTTATCTAGATTTAATCCACCGGTTTCCCTCCTCATCAAAAGGGCAGGCAGGCGCTTACCCACATTCCCCAAAGGGTGGCCAAGGGTTAAAAAATCCTTGGCAGATTCAAGATTCCGATATACCTTTGCCGCCCCAATCGAAAGTTCTTTTTTTGAATGGACTTGGGAGTTCTGTCAATAAATGACCGGACGCTATCACCAAAAAACAAACATATGGCTAAGGAAATTTCTGGCTATGTAAAGTTGCAGGTCAAAGGCGGTCAAGCCAATCCTGCACCTCCTGTTGGTCCCGCACTCGGTTCCAAAGGTGTCAACATCATGGAGTTCTGTAAGCAGTTCAATGCCAGGACGCAAGACAAACCGGGCAAAGTATTACCGGTTGTCATTACAGTTTACTCAGACAAATCATTTGATTTTATCATCAAGACCCCTCCGGCAGCTGTTCAATTGCTGGAGGCCAGCAAACTTCAAAGTGGTTCCAAAGAACCCAACCGCTCCAAAGTGGGAAAGGTTACCTGGGCACAGGTTGAGGCCATTGCTAAAGACAAAATGCCTGATCTGAATTGCTTTACGGTTGATAGCGCGATGCGCATGGTCGCCGGAACGGCAAGAAGCATGGGTATTACAGTTGAAGGTAAAGCCCCTTGGGAAAATTAATTGATCACAGCCTAAATCTGAATCAAGATGGGAATCACTAAAAAAAGAAAAGCCGTTGCCGGTAAAGTGGATGACAAAAAAGTTTATTCACTCACTGAAGCATCCGGACTCGTTAAACAAGTAAACACAACAAAATTCGATAGTTCGGTTGACCTGCACATCCGTTTGGGTGTTGATCCTAAAAAAGCTGATCAAGCCATCAGGGGGACAGTAACCCTTCCTCACGGAACAGGTAAAACCAAAAAAGTATTGGTGCTTTGCACACCCGATAAAGAAGCTGAAGCTACTGCAGCAGGCGCTGATTTCGTCGGACTCGATGAGTTCATCACCAAGATTGAAGGTGGCTGGACTGACATCGATGTAATCGTAGCAACGCCATCCGTGATGCCAAAAATTGGTAAACTCGGTAAAGTTCTCGGTCCACGTAACCTCATGCCCAACCCCAAAGCAGGTAGCGTAACCAACGACGTATCTGCAGCGGTGAAGGATGTAAAAGCAGGTAAAGTTGCCTTCAAGGTAGACAAGGCTGGAATCGTACACGCTTCTATTGGTCGCGTGAGTTTCACACCCGATAAAATTGCTGAGAACAGCATGGAATTGCTGAATGCCATCATCAAAGCAAAACCATCTTCAGCAAAAGGTACATACCTGAAGAGCGTATTCATGGCCAGTTCCATGAGTCCATCTATCGCAATTGACACAAAAGTGCTTGTTCATTGATACAAGCCATCATTGTAAATAATTAAAAAGCTTAACATGACTAAGCAAGAAAAAAATGAAGTAATTGATGTGCTGAAAGAGAAATTCGGACAGTACAACAATTTCTATATCACCAATACTGAATCACTTTCAGTAGAACAGGTTAGCAGCCTCAGAAGATTTTGTTTCGACAAGAAAGTTGAAATGAAAGTTGCCAAGAATACCCTCATCCGCAAAGCATTGGAATCTCTCGATGCGGAAAAGTATGCAGGCGTGTACGATGCATTGCACAACGTAACCGCATTGATGTTCTCTGAAAACCCCAAAGAACCAGCGCTGATCATCAGTTCTTTCCGCAAGCAAGGAAACGTTGAAAAGCCAGAGCTGAAAGCAGCCTTCATCAACGGAGATATATTCGTTGGTGACAACAACCTCACTGCGCTTACACAAATCAAGACCAAGAACGAGCTCATCGGCGATGTGATTGGATTGTTGCAGTCACCTGCCAAGCGTGTGTTGGCCGGATTGTTGCATCACCATGAAAAACAAGGTGCAGCAGCAGAATAATTAGTAAATAACCCAACGCCACTGAGGTTCAAATGTGGCATATTTTATAACCATCCGCTGGAGCTAACGCATTGAAAGCGGTTAAAACTTAAAAACATGGCAGACGTAAAAGCATTGGCCGAACAACTGGTAGGCCTTACAGTAAAAGAAGTTCAAGAATTGGCCGACGTATTGAAGGCTGATTATGGTATCGAACCAGCTGCAGCTGCAGTTGTAATAGCAGGTGGTGGCGGTGGTGCCGCAGCTGCTGCTGAGGAAAAATCAACTTTTGATGTTATCCTCGTAAACGGCGGTGCAAGCAAATTGGGTGTTGTGAAGGTTGTGAAAGACCTCACCGGACTCGGATTGAAAGAAGCAAAAGACCTCGTTGATGGCGCTCCTAAGCCTGTAAAAGAGGGTGTTTCCAAGGCTGAAGCAGACGATTTGGCTGCTAAGTTGAAAGAAGCAGGTGCTGAAGTTGAAATCAAGTAATCAACCGATACGCAAAAAATCAAAGCCGGATTCGTCCGGCTTTTTTTATGCCTTTTTTGACAGAGAAGAGCCTCTCCAAATATTTGTCCGTTTCCCCCAATTCCCGTAACTTCGCAGTCCTTTAAGTTGGGCTATTTACAATTTGACTTCCCGCAACAACATAAAATGTTGATAATCAATTACTTAAACAAGTAAGTGTAAAGGTTGCCTTATTGTCTTTCAGTCCGATCACACGTTTAAAAGCACATCAGACTATGTCATCAGCAAAAGTGGCTTCAAAAAGAGTGCATTTTGGTAAGGTAAAACACCTTGCAGAGACTCCAGATCTTCTCGAAATTCAAATTCAATCCTTCAAGGATTATTTCCAATTGGAAACAACTCCTGACAAACGCAACAATGAAGGTTTGTTCAAGGTGTTCAAAGAGAATTTCCCCATCAACGATACAAGAAACATCTTCATGTTGGAGTTTCTGGATTATTTCATTGATCCACCCCGCTACACCATCGAAGAATGTATGGAGCGTGGACTCACGTATGCAGTTCCTCTCAAAGCAAAATTGCGTTTGAGTTGTAACGATGAAGAGCACGTTGACTTCCAAACCATCGTGCAGGACGTGTTTCTTGGAAACATTCCTTACATGACTCCCCGCGGAACGTTTGTGATCAATGGTGCTGAAAGGGTAGTGGTTTCTCAATTGCACCGTTCTCCTGGTGTATTCTTTGGGCAATCACTCCATCCGAACGGAACGAAAATATATTCTGCACGTGTCATTCCTTTCAAGGGTGCATGGATGGAATTTGCAACCGATATCAACAACGTGATGTATGCCTACATCGATCGTAAAAAGAAGTTCCCTGTAACTACTTTGTTGCGTTCAATCGGATTTGAGACCGATAAAGATATTCTCGAGTTGTTTGGAATGGCAGATGAAGTGAAGACAGACAAAAAAACACTTGAGAAACTTGTTGGAAAACGCCTTGCTGCAAGAGTATTGAAAACATGGGTAGAAGATTTTGTGGATGAAGATTCAGGTGAAGTTGTTTCTCTCGAAAGAAACGAGGTTGTACTCGAGCGTGATACAGTTCTTTCTGCAGATGATATCAATACCATCCTTGAAACGGGTGTAAAAAGCATCTTCATTCAAAAAGAAGAGGTGAGTGGTGACTATGCCATTATCTACAATACTTTGAACAAGGATACTTCCAACTCAGAATTGGAAGCTGTTCAGCATATCTACAAACAATTGCGTGGCGCTGATGCACCCGACAATGAAACTGCCCGCGGCATCATCGACAAATTGTTTTTCAGCGACAAGCGGTATGATTTGGGCGAAGTAGGTCGCTACAAAATCAACAAGAAATTAAACCTCAACTATGGTTTGGATCAAAAGACCCTTACCAAAGAAGATATCATCCAAATCATCAAATACCTCGTTCGCCTAACCAATGGTAAAGCGGAGATTGATGACATCGATCACCTCAGCAACAGACGTGTTCGTACAGTTGGTGAGCAATTGTATGCACAGTTTGGTGTAGGTCTTGCGAGAATGGCACGTACCATCCGTGAGCGTATGAACGTACGTGACAATGAAGTGTTTACTCCAGTTGATTTGATCAACGCACGTACACTTTCTTCTGTGATCAATTCCTTCTTCGGAACATCACAGTTGTCTCAGTTCCTCGATCAAACCAATCCACTCAGTGAAATCACCCACAAGCGCCGTATTTCCGCGCTCGGTCCCGGTGGTTTGAGCAGAGAGCGTGCAGGTTTCGAGGTGCGCGACGTTCACTATTCTCACTATGGACGCTTGTGTACAATTGAAACTCCGGAAGGTCCAAACATTGGATTGATCTCTACACTTTGTGTTCACGCAAAGATCAATGAGATGGGATTCATTGAAACACCATACCGCAAAGTGAACAATGGCAAGGTCGAAGTGAAGAAGCTGACTTACCTCAGTGCTGAAGAAGAAGATACTGCAAAGATTGCACAGGCAAACGTACCACTTACTGAAAAAGGTGAGTTTGCAGAAGATAAAGTGAAGGCAAGACAAACGGGCGATTTCCCTATCCTTGAGCCAAACGAAGTAGAATTCATGGACGTTGCACCCAATCAAATTGTTGGTTTGAGTGCATCCTTGATTCCTTTCCTTGAGCATGACGATGCCAACCGTGCATTGATGGGATCCAACATGCAACGTCAGGCTGTTCCTTTGATCAAACCTGATGCACCAATTGTTGGAACTGGATTGGAAGCGAAAGCTGCACGCGATGCGAGAATTCAGTTGCATGCAGATGGAGAAGGTGTGGTTGAATTTGTGGATGCAAACGAAATCCACGTGCGTTATGAGCGCGACGAAGCACAAAAGCTTGTAAGTTTTGAAGATGATTTGAAAGTATATCGCTTGACCAAGTTCATCAAGACCAACCAGGAAACATCCATCACACTTCGTCCGGCTGTAGCCAAAGGTCAGCGTGTGAAGAAAGGTGATTTCTTGACAGAAGGATATGCAGTGAAGAATGGTGAATTGGCATTGGGACGCAACTTGAAAGTTGCCTTCATGCCTTGGAAGGGTTACAACTTTGAGGATGCGATTGTGATCAACGAAAAAGTTGTCAGCGAAGATTTGTTCACTTCTATTCATATCTCAGAATTTGAATTGGAAGTGCGCGATACCAAATTGGGTGAAGAGGAACTGACTCCGGACATACCGAACGTTTCTGAAGAAGCAACAAAGGATTTGGATCAGTATGGTATCATCCGCATAGGTGCTCAAGTAAAAGAAGGAGACATCCTGATTGGAAAGATTACACCCAAAGGCGAAAGCGATCCAACTCCTGAAGAGAAACTGTTGCGTGCCATCTTTGGTGACAAAGCAGGTGATGCAAAAGATGCTTCGTTGAAAGCACCAAGTGGAACTGAAGGTGTGGTGATTGGAAAAAAATTGTTCCAACGCGCCAAAAAAGACAAAAACTCAAAAGCAAAAGAGAAAGCTGCTCTTGAGAAATTGGAATCAATTCACAACCAGACAGAAAAAGATATTCTTGATTTGTTGGTGAATAAATTGCAAACATTGTTGAAGGATAAAACTTCAGCAGGTGTTTCCAATAACTTCGGTGAAGTAATCATCGGAAAAGGTTCCAAATTTAATGCCAAAGCATTGGCTGGTATTGATTATCAAAACATCAATCCATTGGGTTGGACAGGCGATGCAAAAATCGATGACGCCATCAATACACTCTTGCACAATTACAATATCCGTTACAACGAAGAATTGGGTAGATACAAGAGAGAGAAATTCAACATCTCCATTGGTGATGAACTTCCTGCCGGTGTGTTGAAACTTGCCAAAGTTTACCTCGCTGTCAAACGCAAGTTGAAAGTGGGAGATAAGATGGCGGGTCGCCACGGTAACAAAGGTATTGTTGCTAAGATCGTACGTGCAGAAGACATGCCATTCCTCGAGGATGGAACACCTGTAGATATCGTGTTGAATCCATTGGGGGTACCTTCCCGTATGAACCTCGGACAGATCTATGAAACGATCCTCGGTTGGGCAGGTGAGAAATTGGGCATGAGATTTTCAACACCCATTTTTGACGGTGCTTCTGTAGATGAAATCAAGAATTTAATCGACAAGGCTCAATTGCCAAGCTTCGGACACACTTACCTCTATGATGGTGAAACAGGTGAAAGATTCCACCAAAAAGCAACTGTGGGTATCATTTACATGTTGAAACTGCACCACATGGTGGATGATAAGATGCACGCACGTTCAATTGGTCCATATTCTCTCATCACCCAGCAGCCGCTTGGTGGTAAGGCACAGTTCGGTGGACAGCGTTTTGGTGAGATGGAAGTTTGGGCACTTGAAGCATATGGTGCATCGAATATCCTGCAGGAATTGCTCACACTGAAGTCTGATGATATCATTGGAAGAGCCAAGACCTATGAGTCAATCGTAAAAGGTGACAACGTTCCAAGAGCTGGAATACCTGAATCCTTCAATGTTTTGGTTCACGAGTTGCGAGGATTGGGATTGGATCTGAAGTTCGACAACTAGTCAACACCAAACCAAATATAACTGTAAGGCCTCCGCGAAGCGGAGGCCTTTTTAGAATCCTCAATTAGTAAGTATACATCCAAAGTCGTATCAGCCAATAGCAAATTGCTGCAAGCAATCCGCTGACGGGTATTGTCAGGATCCAGGCCACCATCAGGGAAGAGGTAACGCCCCATCTTACGGCACTTAATCTCTTTGTTGCACCAACACCAATGATCGATCCGGTGATGGTATGGGTTGTTGAAACCGGAATACCCATTTGTCCAGTGAAGAAAAGGGTAAATGCACCAGCTGTTTCAGCTGCCACACCTTCCAAGGGAGTGACCTTTGTGATTTTAGTTCCCATCGTTTTTACAATCTTCCATCCACCACTCATGGTTCCAACTCCAATCGCAAGGTAACATGCCACCGGAACCCAATTGGGGAGCTGGCCGAAATCCTGTATGCTTCCATTGGCAATCAGTGCAGCACCAATGATGCCCATTACTTTTTGTGCATCATTCCCACCATGACCAATGCTGAACGCAGCAGAACTGAACAATTGAAGTTTTTTGAACATAGAGGCAATGGAATAGGCGGTTGGTGTTTTGATTTTTTCCACATAGAGATAAATCAGTGCAAAGAGAATTGAAGTAAAAATAATACCCCATACTATGCCTCCATTGTCCGATTTTTCAATGTCTTTTTTGAAAGATTGACGGATGTTGAATTTTTCGATTTTGGATTTGATCTTTTCAGCATTCTTTGGATCAATGGGATATATGGCGTTGATCGACACCATGGCACTATCGACTGAAATTTCTTTTTTCAAAAAGGCTTTCAGCGGTTCTTTGTATTTCTCGGTTTCTTTTTTGGCGATTTCAAATTCATCGTGTTTTTCTATGTTGTCAGCCGAGAGAGCTTCCAGAACCAGATAACTGTTGGCATTTCTTACTTCATCTTTCAATTTGCTGACTTCAATGTCTGCAAGCAACCCATTGTTATAGGCAAATGCTGCAATGGAATCTGCACCCAACTTGTCATAATTTTTAATCTGGGGAGCAATTTGATTATAGATATCTTTCGCCTTGTTCAATTTCTTATCTGCACTGTTCCATTCTTCTTTGGCTTTTTCATCTGTTGGTGATGCAATCAATACATTTTCTGCTTTTGTAAAATCTGATTTGTATTTATCAAGTTTTATGAATTTTTGCAATCCTTCATCCATTTTTGATTCCTCAAATCGATCAAAAAGAAAAACGGTCAGCGCTGTGGTGAGAGCAATCAACGCGATTCTCAACCAAATATTTCTCATGATGGTAATGATGGTGATGAAAATCGATATGGCCATCCCAATCAAGGGCGCAAGGAAAATGAATAACACTGTTTTCATGATTGTCTGACTTTCAACAATCTTATCCCATGAAATGGATAGGCCCTTGTCTTGTATCGCATGTGCTATGGCTGCTCCAGCGAATCCGCCAATCAGTGTGTGCGAAGAAGAGGAAGGAATCCCATACCACCAAGTAAGCAGGTTCCAAAAAATGGCTGCTATAAGTCCGGCTAATATAACCTGCAGCGTTATGAACTCTTTGTTGACCGTTTTGCTAATGGTATTGGCGACTGCATGGTCCTCGAAAATCCAATAGGCGGCAAAGTTGAAGATCGCTGCCCAAAGGACTGCCTGAAAGGGGGTAAGCACTTTTGTAGACACGACCGTTGCAATGGAATTGGCAGCATCATGAAATCCATTGATGTAGTCGAATAGAAGAGCCAGAACGATGATGACGATAAGCATTGACATGTTGCTGAATTTATGCTTGATTGAAATGCTTACGCATATTTGATGATGATGGACTCAATGACATTTCCGACATCCTCACATTTATCGGTTGCTATTTCAAGCACCTGATAGATTTCTCTTTTTTTGATCACTTCTTTGAAATCTTGCTCATTGCTGAACAACATTTCAATACTCATGTCAAATACATCGTCCGCCTGATTTTCGATGCTGTTGATTTTAACCAATGCCTCTGTCATTTCTCTGAGATTTTTCATATCTCTCAATCCACACACTGCTTTTTTTGTCTCAATGCTTCCCTGTAAAATCATCTCAGTCATTTTTTTAATGCCTGTATCATTTGGATTGATTTTGTAGAAATTGATTTTTTTACCTGATGCATAGATATAATCGGCAATATCATCAAGCGCTGTTGCCAAATGGTGGATGTCTTCTCTGTCAAATGGGGTGATAAAGTTTCTGCCCAACTCGGTAAATACTGTATGGGTGAGATCGTCATTTTTGTGTTCGAGGTCAGCCAACTTAACCAAAATGCTTGATCTTTTGTCCTCATCGGTTTCATTTACCATATCCTGTAGAGTAATTGCCATTTTGTGAACGGTTTCTGCTACTTCTTCAAATAGGCTGTAGAAAACCCTGTCTTTTGGGAGGAAAATTTTAAAAAATGAATTGGCTGCCATCTTGATATATTTTAATGATTAAAAATTTAATTGTGCTTGTAACCTCAGCAATCTTCCTTTTTGGCTGTTGTTTTTGAGCCTGCTGTCTTCGAATCTTCTGTCTGAGATCACATAGGATGCAGTGATTTCAAGAGACTTATTCACTTGCCACTCTACTCCAGATTCAATTTCTCTAACCCGGTAACTTCTTGCGTCCAACTCGTGTTTCTTTCCTCCGTCGTATGTTTGTAATCTTGTAAAGGGGAAGAAATATTCATCTTTTCTTTTTCCTTTGGCCTTGTAGGTGAATGTTGCATAGCCTCCTTTCAAATTTCTTTGTTCTATAGAATCCTTTATTGGGTTGTATTGTGGACCATTCCCAATATTGTACTCTGCCTGAATACCAAATGGCTTTGGATAGAGTACAAAAGATCCTGCCATGCGTTTATCATTGAACTCAAATGATTTGATTGATTTTACTCCGGTACTTCTGTTTTCCGCAGGAACAACAAATTTTCCTATATGAGCTTGTATGCCTGGCTCAATGATTTGACTACCTATCTCAATTGGATAGCTCAGTCTGCTGACAATATGCAATGTATTGTTCAATTCTGGCCTGTTGGCTGTTTGACCATTGTAAACACCCAAACCAAACACGCCATAATCACCTGAACCTTTCAAATTATCACGCACAAGCGAAGCAAACAATGCCCTGGTGCTGGCAGGTGCGTAGTAAAAAAAAGCACCCATGTCTCTTTCATTGGAAACAGCGGAGTTAAATGCATCTGCGCGATCAAGGGGAATCCTGTTTTGAGAGGACTGCAGATTTTCAAATCCAAAGGGGACTTTGCTCTGTCCAACTCTCAATCGGAATTCATTTTTTTTATCAAAGCCAATGTCTATATAAGCATCCCTCAATTGAAAAATCTGAAGGGTAGTACCAGTTCTGCTTCCAAAATCTGGTTGAATGTAAAAAAATATCCTGTCTGTCAGATTACCACTGAAAATCAGTCGACCTCTTCTGATTGCAAATCCTCCATTGTCACCCCACGAAACATCGCATTGCTCACATTTTAAATTTTTATTTGTTTCAAGAAGACGGTTGTACCTGACTTGTACATAACCCCTCAGAGAAATGGTTTCATACCACGCTTTTGTTGGTTTTTTCTCTTGTGATTGCGAAAGGCTTCTTGATGGAGAAATCATAAAAATGGTGAAAATACACAGCAGGGGGACTGTTATTCTTTTCAAGATAAGTTTCTTTTAATTGCTGCACAAAAGTCAAAAATCAGTCAGAGCTTACACACAATTCTGTATTATCAAATTGTTACCAAATCTCAAAAAATCGCCCCTCCAGGAATAGAGGGGCTTTGCAATTAAAAGAAAATAAGGTTTGCGCCTCATTTTACCTTGACCTTTCGGCTAGAGCGAAAGTCAAATTTCAATATGATGGAATGGTTAGTGGACTGTTATCCTATTGTGAACTTCATATTAATCGGTCAGGACCTGAAAACTTTTTTGATATGAAATCCCTTGTACAAGATATAGAAATGAGCAAAAGCCAAGGCCTCAAAAACCAATATATACCAAGGCCAATCTCCAATGATCAGTGGGTTATCGACAATGGGCGGAGCAGACAAATACATATAATTGGAACCGGTTGACCAGTTGAACAATCCAATTACCAACAAGCCAATTGGATATGAAAAAATGCCTTCAACCATGATCCCTCCAAGGGATTGAATCCTCTGTGCTTGATCATGAAAAGACTGGTGAGTATAAGTCCACCGTGACTCACAAAGTATCCATAGTATAAATACCCCTCATTGCCCAGATCAAATTCAGGCGTTATCAACGAATGGATCCCCCCTGTGATGCCCCAATAAAAAAGTAAGTTGGCCAGTGTTTCATTGTATCTGAAATAGAGGATGATTGAAAGGAGTCCGCTGATACCACATAAATGCAAAGGAAGATTGCTTCTCAAATCCCAAATACCAGATTGCCAACAATACCAGTTTTCGATGATGAGATTCAGGAACAATGCCAGTCCGATGAGCTTCCCATAATTAGGATGCCTGGCTGTTTCGATGTAATCGGGAAGGTATATCAACATTAACATGACCAGCAATACTGCAGTGATGCAAATCAGCCACTCCAGGCTAAACGGATCCATGGTTATATGCCGCATGCAGTCTTGGTTTCAATGAATATCCGAAAAAATATGCAATCATTCCCCATCAAATTAAAATGCAGAAGCTATATTGCCGGTACCGATGTGGAAAAAACTATTGTTCATACTATTGGGCTGCTTCCTTGTTATGTGGGTAGGTGGACAGCCAGTCCCACTGCAATCCATCAAAGGAAGGATCACAGAGCGAAACATCAAAACAGTCATTTCATCTGCTACCATCAAAATTATCGGTACGGAAGGAAAGTCAGCCATTTCTGATTCAACTGGATTCTTTCAACTGAACAATATTCCGGTTGGAAGAACATCTGTTATCATCACCCATATCGGATTCAGGCCAGTTCTGCTGAACAACCTGCTGGTGGAATCTGGAAAAGAATTGGTACTGACGGTAGAGATGGACGAGGATCTTTCCACCTCCAAAGAAATCATCATCCGATCAAGTCGAAATAAATCCAGGCCCATTAATGATCTTGCGATGGTGAGCGCTCGGATGTTCAGCGTGGAGGAAACCCGGAGATTTGCAGCTGGACTGAATGACCCCGCAAGAATCGCAGCCAATTTTGCTGGAGTGGCAAGTGCTGGAGATGGAAACGGTCTGATCATCAGAGGCAATGCACCGAATGGTCTGCTGTGGCGGATGGAAGGAGTAGATATTCCCAATCCAAATCACTTTGCCCGGGTAGGTACATCCGGTGGTGCCATTTCCATGTTGAGCGCACAACTGCTGGCCAATTCCGATTTCATGACAAGTGCCTTTCCTGCAGAATACGGCAATGCCCTCTCCGGCGTATTTGATATCAAATTGAGAAAAGGAAACAAGGACAAAAGAGAACATACTTTTTCACTGAGTACATTGGGGATTGATTTTGCAACGGAAGGGTATTTCAAAAAAGGATATGGCGGATCCTATCTGATCAACTACCGATATGGATTTCTCACGCTCATGCAAAAATTGGGCTTCAATATTTCTGATAAGCCCACTTCATTTCAAGACCTTTCACTCAATATTCATCTGCCCACCAAGAAAATCGGCAGTTTCTCAGTATTTGGGTTCGGTGGACTGAGCAAGCAGTATGATGAATTGGCAAGAGACAGCATCACTTGGGTAAACGATCCCTCCACTCGAAGCAGCTCGCTCGATGCTGCAAATGCAGGTGCACTGGGGATTTCCCACCAAATCAATATCGGAAAAAGAATATTATGGAGATCAGTACTGAGTAAAAATGGCTACCTCTACCGTGAAGAAGACAGCCGACTGGATAAGTTCAATGCACCAGTTGTGTTCTCGAGGATCAACAAGTTTTCCGAATGGAATACTCAGTTTTCATCCATCATCACATTCAAGGCAAGCAAACATCATTTGTTTAAATTGGGAGCCTATACAAAAGATATTGCATTCAATCTTCAGCAACGAGAGGCTGTTAGCAATGTGCTGAGAGATAAAATCAAAAACAACGGGTCCACTTGGTTAACCAATTATTTTGTTCAATGGAAATGGGATGCATCCAATAAGTTTTCATTTCAGTTAGGTGGACACGGACAGCAGCTCTCACTCAACCAGTCAAGTGCTTTTCAGCCCAGATTCGGACTCCGCTACCAAATTGACAACAGCCAGTCACTTAGTTTTGGATATGGCATGCACGCACAAATCCAACCACTTGGTAATTACTTTGCACGCATCCGCGTTGGCAATGATACCGTGATGCCCAACAAAATGCTTGACTTCAGCAAATCGAAGCATTATGTGTTGGGATATTCCATTCAAATTGCAAAAGACTGGAACCTGAGGACAGAAGTGTATTACCAATGGCTGTTTAATATTCCTATACATGCTTTGCGTACGAGCAATTACAGTGTCATCAACCTGGATGATGACTTTTCCATCGAAACGCTGGCCAACAAGGGACTCGGACAGAATTATGGTTTGGAGTTTACGTTGGACAGGTATTGGAACGATCGATTTTATTTATTGAGCACACTGAGTTTATATCAATCCGAATACAGGCCTTCAGATAAATTTTGGAGAAGCACCCGCTACAATTCCAACAACTCATTCACCCTTCTGTTAGGAAAGGAGTGGGTATTGAAAACCAGGCGTCCCTCTTATATTGGATTCGATATGAAACTGATTTCAATGGGAGGTGTTCGGGTTACACCCATCGATCTCGTGCAATCTGCCATTCGTAGAACCACCGTAACAATTATATCTAGGTACAATGAAGAAAAGCTCAGGAGTATATTTCGATTGGATACGCAATTCGAGTGGAAGGTTCAATATAAAAAAACAACCGGCAGTTTGATATTGGGTGTTCAAAATGCCACCAACAGAAAAAATCCCATCAGCCATCGCTACGATGCAAATCAGGGAAAAATCACCTATAATTATTTGTTGGGAAGAATACCGGTATTTGGCTACAAGGTTGATTTCTGATCAATCGTTCCGGAATGCCAACGAATCCTTAGACGGATTTCATAAGTGATTGGATCGTTTGCATCAATGCATCGCTCACACCCACAACTGGAAGTCTGAAAGTGTTTTTGGTGATGCCCAGCTCAGATAAATAAGCTTTGATGCCACTTGGATTGCCTTCTGCAAACATGCTTGAAATGAGCGGTAACATTTTTTCATGTGCCGGTCTGGCTTCTGCAAATTTTCCATCCTGGCAGTTCCTGACCATGTCCGATATCAGTTTTGGGTATGCATTTCCAACTACGGATATCACCCCAATGGCACCGCAGGCCATAATCGGCAGTGTGATGCCGTCATCGCCGCTGATCACTTCAAATCCCTCAGGCTTGTCCCTGATGATTTGCATGATTTGTTCAATGTTCCCTGATGCTTCCTTGGTGGCAATAATTTTCTTGCATTCCCTCGCAATTCTGAGGGTGGTGTCAACATTTACATTCATGCCTGTTCTTCCTGGAACATTGTACATGATGACAGGAAGGGGACTGTTGTCATTGATTGCCTTATAGTGTTGAACGAGTCCCTCGTTGTTGGGTTTGTTGTAGTAGGGGCTCACAGAAAGGATTGCGCTGTATCCGGTAAGATCAAAATCCTTCATGGATTGGACCACAGCCCTGGTGTCATTCCCTCCGATACCAGCCACCAATCTTAATCTTCCTTTATTAAATTGATTTACAAGTGAATACACTTGTTGTCTTTCATTTTTGTTTAGCGTTGGATTTTCACCTGTGGTGCCCAATGCAACGATATATTCAACCCCGCCGTCTGCCATATGATTGACCAGCTTTTCTAGAGAAGCGGTATCGATTTCACCATTTTCCAAAAAAGGAGTTACTATAGCCACACCGGTACCTGCGAATGGATGCTTGACTTTCATTGGTTATGATTGATTGGCGGATGCTTCTTCCCATCTGCCCATTTTTGCAAATTTTTCTATCCTCTCGTCAATTCTTTTTTCGGGATCGAGCGATTTGAGTTCTTGGATTGATTTTACCACTTGCTCTTTCACCATTGAAGCAGCCAGGTCATGGTCCCAGTGTGCTCCGCCCAATGGTTCTGGTATCACTCCGTCAACCAGTCCGAATTTGAGCATATGGTCAGACGTCAGTTTCAATTCTTCTGCTGCCTTTTCTTTTTGGTCCCAACTTCTCCATAGGATGGAGCTGCAGCTCTCAGGAGAAATCACGGTATACCAGGTATTCTCCATCATGAAAACCCTGTCACCCACTCCAATTCCCATTGCACCGCCACTGGCCCCTTCGCCGATGATTACACAAACAACCGGGACTTTTAAGCGAAGCATTTCATATATGTTTCTGGCGATGGCTTCTCCTTGTCCGCGTTCTTCGGCTTCAATGCCGGGGAATGCGCCGGGGGTATCTACCAGTGTAACTATTGGTTTGTTGAATTTCTCTGCCAGCTTCATCAAGCGCAATGCTTTTCTGTATCCTTCCGGATTGGCCATTCCAAAATTTCTAAGCTGGCGGGTTTTGGTATTGGTTCCTTTTTGCTGACCAAGGATCATGACTGTTTGTCCATCGATTTTTCCGAATCCCCCTACAATGGCTTTGTCATCTTTAAAATTTCTATCTCCGTGCATTTCAACAAAGTCGGTGCAGATTCTTTCGATGTAGGAGAGGGTATATGGCCGATCAGGGTGCCTGCTCAGCTGAACTTTTTGCCAACTGGTGAGTCCCTTGTTTATTTCTTCTTTTTTCTCAAGTATTTTCTCTTCCAACTCTTTTATCAATGAGGTAAGGTCAACCCTGTTTTTTTCTGCAGTTGCCTTGAGTTGATTTATTTGATCGTATAAATCTTTGATGGGCTTTTCGAAATCCAAATATTGTCTAGCGCTGCTCTCTGCCATAGTTTTGGTTTGGTTTCAGGGGTGTAAAGGTAGAAAATAAAATAGAAATGAATTATGGCATTAAATCATTGAAATTCAGCTTGATGCAAGTTGTTTATGTGGATAATTAAAGATTCAATAGTTTTAGGCACTATGCTTGGATTGATCGTTCAGTTGTTACTTTCTTATGCCCTGATATATTACTTCGACAGCAGGAGGTTGGAGGTGCTTGGATGGATGCCCAATCAAAAGCGGGTGACTGATTTTTTCATTTTTCTGATGGTTTCAATGGGAACCTGTGCAATGGGATTTGTTTTCAGAATCTTATTTGCTCAGGAATCTTGGGTGTTGAATCCCGCATTTGATTTGCTTTTATTGTTGAAAGGTGTTTGGTGGAATATCAAGTCAGTTTTGTTTGAAGAATTGATCTTCCGCGGTGTGCTGTTTTATTTGTTGATCAAATGGCTTGGGAAAATAAATGCTTTGTTGATCTCTTCTGTTTCATTTGGCATCTATCACTGGTTCAGCTTTGAAGTATGGGGAAATATTCCAGCTATGGTGCAAGTTTTTCTCACTACATCCATTGTTGGTTGTTTGTATGCATGGGGATATGCAAAGTCGGGTTCATTGTATGCAACCATTGCCATGCACCTGGGTTGGAATGTTACACAGGGATTTGCATTCTCCAGTGGAAGCATTGGTAGAGGAATTTGGATCCTTGCAAAACCGAGTCCACAGATTACAGTAGGGTACGGGACCTACTTCCTGATTTTTTATCTACCGATGCTTGGTTTTATTGTTTTGAATTTTTTACTCTTGCAATACAGAAACAAAAAAGGCTCACAATTAATCTTGTGAACCTTCTGCGGACCGGACGGGACTCGAACCCGCGACCTCCGCCGTGACAGGGCGGCATTCTAACCAACTGAACTACCGATCCATTCAATGGGCTGCAAATGTAAATATTTCCTTTCAAATCGTAAAATCAAAAAGCTAAATATCTAATCCCAGCTCTCTTTCGATTTCCTCCATTTGAACGATGTCCCAGGCTTCCGACTCAGTAGGGGGGAGATGAAATTTTTCATATTCTTTGTCTACTCCTAGTTTTTGTTGTATTTCGCCCGACATTGAGCATACCACGAAGGATTTACCGATGCCTTTTTGTAATTGTTGTATATCTTCCAATACGGTCAACAATGCAGTTTCAACTTCTTGAACATGTTGAAAATTTAAAATGATATTTAAACATTCTTGCTGTTGAATGTCTTCAATTGCTTTGATAAGTTCTGCTGCCATAATTGCAGTGAAAACTTTCTCTTCAATGGTTATGACATTAAATACTTCTTTGGTATCAATTTTGACTTTCATTCAGTACCCTTTTGCATGTGTTTGAAGCAACAAAGATACCGATTTGTTTAAGTTCGGTTAATGTTGACAAATATGCGATTCTACAGGAATTGGAGTCGGCAGAATTTGGGAATTATTCGGTATTATTGTAAGGGACTAACAAACAAAATTTATGGATAACAATTTTTCAGCACAGGTAAAGGAAATCATTTCCTACAGCAGAGAAGAAGCGTTGAGGTTGGGAAATGATTTTATCGGAACAGAGCATCTGTTGTTAGGCGTCATTCGTGAAGGAGAAAATACTGCATTGAAAGTACTGCAAAACTTAAATGTCGATCTCTATGAATTGAGGAAAGAAGTTGAAATGGCGGTAAAGGACAAGTCAGGCAAGAATATCCAAAATATCAACAGTTTGCCACTCACCCGTCAGGCAGAAAAAGTAATACGTGTAACTGTATTAGAGGCCAAAGCACTGAAGAGTGCGATGGTTGAGACTGAACATCTTCTGCTCTCCATTCTCAAGAACAAAGAGAACATCGCTACACAAATACTGAATCAATTTGATGTTGACTATGACATGTTCAGAAATGAACTGGGTGTTGTCAGAAACAACGATGTAAAAAGTGAATTTTCTGAAGAGCCTGAAGAGGAATTTGATGAAGAAAGAAAAGGTGCACAGGCAAAAGCGCGTCCTGCTGCTGCAGGTTCCAAAAGCAAGACTCCAGTATTGGACAATTTCGGCAGGGATATCACCAAGCTTGCCGAGTCTGGTTCATTGGACCCAATCGTTGGGAGAGAAAATGAAATCGAAAGAGTCTCGCAGATTCTTTCCAGAAGAAAAAAGAACAATCCTATTTTGATCGGAGAGCCCGGTGTGGGTAAAACGGCGATTGTAGAGGGACTCGCATTGCGCATTGTTCAGAGAAAAGTTTCACGTGTGTTATTTGATAAACGCGTTGTTTCACTGGATCTAGCTGCACTCGTTGCAGGCACAAAGTACCGTGGACAGTTTGAGGAGCGAATGAAAGCGATCATGACCGAGTTGGAAAAAAATCGTGATGTCATCCTCTTTATAGATGAGATCCATACCATCGTAGGCGCTGGGGGCGCAAGTGGATCTCTTGATGCTTCCAATATTTTCAAACCCGCGCTTTCAAGAGGAGAACTTCAATGCATTGGAGCTTCTACATTGGATGAATACCGCATGCACATTGAAAAAGACGGTGCACTGGACAGGAGGTTTCAAAAAGTAATTGTTGAACCACCTTCTGTTGACGAGACCATCCAAATACTCAATAATATCAAATCGCGTTACGAAGATTACCACAGTGTTGATTATTCTGACGATGCCATTCAGGCTTGCGTAAAGTTGAGTGATCGCTACATGACCGATCGTTTGCTGCCAGACAAAGCCATCGATGTATTGGATGAAGTTGGTGCCAGGGTGCATTTGAAAAATATCAACGTGCCCGATGACATCATTGAACTTGAAAAGAAAATTGAAGATATCAAGCTCGAGAAAAATAAAGTCGTCAAAAGCCAGCGCTTTGAAGAAGCTGCAAGTTTGAGAGACAGAGAGAAGAAACTTCAAGAGGAGTTGGAATCCACCAAGAACTCATGGGAAGAAGAATCCAAAAACAAACATTATCCGATTTCTGAAGAAGATATTGCAGAGGTAGTGAGCATGATGACCGGTATTCCGGTGAAACGCATGGTGCAAGCGGAGACAGAGAAATTGAGGAATATGTCGGTCGATATGAAAGGCATGGTTGTTGGACAAGATGACGCCATCTCCAAGGTGGTGAAAGCCATTCAACGCAACCGTGTTGGATTGAAGGATCCCAAAAAGCCAATCGGGACTTTCATATTTCTCGGTCCAACTGGTGTAGGAAAGACTGAGCTCGCAAGAGCACTATCCAGAAATATGTTTGACTCTGAAGATGCATTGATCCGCATAGATATGAGTGAATACATGGAGAAGTTTACAGTCAGCAGACTGATCGGTGCTCCTCCCGGTTATGTAGGTTACGAAGAGGGTGGTCAGCTTACAGAACGTGTAAGGAGAAAGCCTTATTCGGTTATTTTGCTGGACGAGATAGAAAAAGCTCATCCTGATATTTACAATATTTTGCTGCAGGTATTGGATGATGGACAATTGACAGATGGACTCGGACGCAAAGTCGATTTCAAGAATACACTGATCATCATGACGTCCAATATTGGTGTTCGTCAGTTAAAAGACTTTGGTGATGGTGTTGGTTTTGCAACATCTGCACGTCAGGCCAATGCAGAAGAGGCCAATAAAGCTGTCATTGAAAAGGCACTGAAGCGTACCTTCTCTCCAGAATTTCTCAACAGAGTAGATGATGTCATCATCTTCAACACACTTGAAAAAGAACATATCTTCCAGATCATTGATATTTTAATGAAGGGTGTGCTCAAGCGATTGAATACACTTGGATTTACACTTGAATTGACAGGTGATGCAAAGGATTTTATAGCAGAAAAAGGATACGATCAGCAATTCGGAGCCAGACCACTGCACAGGGCCATCCAAAAATATTTGGAAGATCCCCTTGCAGAGGAGATCCTCAATATGAACATCAAAGAGGGTGATGTGATGATAGCTGATCTTGATAAAGAGAACCAAAAGATTGTCTTTAACATCAAGCAGTTGCCTGAGAAGAAAGAAAAATCAAAGGTTTAGTTCTGCTACAATCAAATAACTTTGTGCCGCAACAGTTGTTGCGGCTTTTTTATGTTTACAACTGAGATTGGAAAAGATTTGCAGAAGGCAAGACATTTGCTGGAGCAAGGCGAGTTGGTTGCAATACCAACTGAGACAGTGTACGGACTTGCCGCTAATGCATTGGATGTGCATGCCGTTGCAAAGATTTATGAAGCAAAAAACCGTCCACAGTTCAATCCTTTGATTATTCATGTGGCAGATATTGAACAGTTGAAATCTTGCGTTGAGGAGATTCCAACGGACTGCATTAGATTGATACAAGCCTTTTCACCTGGGCCTCTCACATACCTTCTGAAAAAAAAATCAATCATTCCGGATATCACTACCGCAGGCAGTAAATATGTTGCCGTGAGGATTCCTCAACATCCTCTCACACTTGCATTGCTTGCCCAATTGAATTTTCCGCTTGCTGCTCCAAGTGCCAATCCCTCCGGCTATGTGAGTCCGGTTACAGCACAACATGTGCTTGATGGTCTCCATGGCAAAATACCTTATATATTGGATGGAGGAAATGCAACAGTTGGATTGGAATCAACCATTGTTGGATTCAAAGACGGCGAAGTTGTTGTGCATCGTTTGGGCGGACTCTCTATTGAGGCGATAGAAGATGTATTGGGTAAGTCGGTCAAGCTGTCCATTACACATGATGCTCCTGATACACCAGGGCAATTAAAGAGCCATTATTCCACTCGAAAAAAGTTGATTGTTGGAGATGTTGAGCAATTGTTGAAGCAATATGGGGATAATAAAATCGGTATCATCTCTTTTCAGCGTTCATACAATACCAATCATCCACAGATGATTTTATCCAGCAAAGGGGACATGGCAGAGGCAGCGTCCAGGCTGTTCAGTGTTATGCGTGAGATGGATGAAATGAATATCGAAACTATCCTTGCTGAACTTGTACCAAATGAGGGCATTGGAAAAGCAATCAATGATCGATTGATGAGAGCATCATTTTAAAGAAGCTCACTTAATTCAAGCCACCTCATTTCCTTTTCATTGATTTGTTCGGATACATGTTTGAATCGTTCTGAGATTTCCTGTAATTGTTGGTATTCTAAATTTCCAGCATACAATTGAACAGCAAGTTGCTCTTTTTCTTTGTTCATTTTCTCCAACTCTTTGGTCAGAAGATCAAACTCCCTTTTCTCGTTGAAGCCGGCTTTCTTTTTAGAATGAGTTGACTCTGCTGCCTGTTGCTTAGATGGGATGACGGGAGTGACACTTTTGTTTTCGATCCAATCTTTCTCAACTCTATAGGTGGCATAATTTCCCGGAAAGTCATGGATGATTCCTTCACCTTCAAACACAAATAGATGGTCAACAATTCTGTCCATGAAATACCGGTCGTGGCTGATCACCAGCAGACAGCCTGGAAATTCAAATAAAAAGTTTTCAAGTACAGTCAGGGTAGGTAATTCGAGGTCGTTTGTAGGTTCATCCAGGATCAGGAAATTCGGATTTTTAAACAGGATGGTGAGTAATTGGAGTCTTCTTTTTTCCCCGCCGCTCAAGTGACTGATGAAGCTGTATTGTTGATTGGGACTGAATAAAAATAGTTCCAGAAATTGTGCTGCGCTCAGAGACCCGCCTTTGGTTAATGGAAAACTTTCAGCAATTGTTTTAACGTATTCAATCACCCGCATGTCTTGTTTGAGGATGAGTCCCTGCTGTGAATAATAGCCGAATACGACCGTCTCGCCAATATTGATTTTTCCGCTGTCGGCCTCTTCTATTCCCTGAAGTATATTGACAAATGTGGATTTCCCCGCACCGTTTTTACCGATGATGCCGACCCTTTCTCCTTTTTTGAAAGTATAGTCAAATCCGCTCAATATTTTTTTCTCACCAAAGCTCTTGTATACTTTTTTCATCTCGACTACTTTCCCTCCAAGGCGATTCATTTTCATCTGGAGTTCAACTCGCTTGTCTTCTATTTTTTGTTTGGCTACTTTTTCAATTTCATAAAAAGCATCTTGCCTGCTTTTTGATTTGGTGGTTCTGGCTTTTGGCTGTTTTCTAATCCACTCCAGTTCCTTTCTGAACGTATTTCTTGCCTTATCTATTGTAGAAATTTCACTTTTGATTCTTGCAGCTTTTTTCTCTATATAATTTTCATAGTCGCCCTTATATGTATATATTTTCTCATTGTCCAGTTCCCAAATCTCATTGCAAACATTGTCCAGGAAATACCTGTCGTGTGTTACCAACAGCAGTGTTACATTTTCTTTGTCAAGGTAGTTTTCCAACCATTCCACCATTTCAACATCCAGGTGATTGGTTGGTTCATCCATGATCAACAGACAGTGCTGATGTTCAAATCCAATATCTATAAGGGTTTTGGCCAATGCGATTCTTTTTCTTTGGCCACCACTTAAAAATTTGATTTTTTGTTCAAGTTGATGAATGTTCAGCTTGCTCAGTATTTGCTTCACCTTGGCATCGAAATCCCACGCATTCTTCTCATCCATTTCTACAATGGCCTTCGTGATCAACTCTGCATCGTTGGCATCTTCTGCTGCCTCATATTGTTTGATGGCATCCAGTACAGGATGTTCATGGGAAAATATATTGTCCAATACGCTGGATTGCTCATCAAAGCTTGGGTCCTGTTCAAAAAGGACCACTTTCACGTCCTTGTGAATCCATACCGTCCCCTCATCCGCTGTTTCTTTACCGGCGAGTATATTCAGCAGCGTAGATTTTCCTGAACCATTTCTGGCAATCAGGGCAATATTGTTGCCTTCATTGATGTGAAAACTGATGCCTCTAAAAAGTGGTTTGATGCCATATGCTTTCCCGATCTTTTCTACACTTACAAAATGCATGGCGCAAAGATACTGTAAGTGATAGGCAACTCAGTAAAGAATCAATAACTTTGACCCAAATCAGTCAATATGAGAATAAGCATTCTGTTTGCAGTGATGCTGACATCTTTGTCAGTCATCGGTCAACAAAAAAAGGGAAAGCATTTTTATGAATTAAAAGTATATGAGTATAAAACCAAGCAACAAGAGGCAGTCATTGATCAGTATTTAGCGGATGCCTTTATACCATACACGCACCGCAAAGGAATTAAACATATTGGAGCTTTCACCGGCAGGGCCAATGATACGTCGATCATTAAAAAGTTATATGTATTGATTCCGTACAAGCGCATAGACGAAATTCCTGCCATCAACAATGCATTGTTCAGTGATCCTGAAGTTGCTCAGAAAGGCGCAGCCTATCTCGATGCAGATCCTTCAGCAGTTCCATATGACAGGATCGTTACTTATATCATAGAGGGATTCAGGTTCTCGCCAACCCTTACGCTCCCCAAATTGAAAAGTTCATACGAGGACAAGGTATATGAATTAAGAAGTTATGAGGGTCCAACTGAAAAGCGATACAGGAAGAAAGTAGAGATGTTCAACGAAGGAGGAGAGATTGATCTTTTTGCTCGTCTCAATTTCAATGCTGTTTTCTATGGAGAAGTTATCAGCGGCCCAACCATGCCCAACCTGATGTACATGACCAGTTTTGAAAACAAGGAAGACAGAGATGCCCATTGGAAGACTTTCTCTAATGATCCACAATGGAAAGAACTTTCCTCCAGAAAGGAATATGAAAAAACAGTGAGTAAAAACGTGACGCTCTTTTTAAAAGCGCGCCCATATTCAGATTATTAATTCAACAAGACGAACAATGGATTTATTGAAAAGGATCGGTGAGGCAGCAGCATATATACAATCAACCTGTTCAAATCAGCCTTTGATCGGGGTGATACTAGGAAGTGGTTTGGGTGGTTTTACGGAAGAAATGAAGATTGATCAGGAAATTGATTACGCGGATATTCCTCATTTTCCGGTATCCACTGTTGAAGGGCATAGCGGAAAAATCTTGATAGGATCCATAGGGGGGAAGACAATCATAACCCTCTCAGGAAGATTTCATTATTATGAAGGATACAGTACAGAGGAAGTAGTATTTCCCATACGTGTATTGCAAAAAATGGGAATAAAAAATTTAATGATTACCAATGCTGCGGGTGGAACCAACACCAGCTTCAAGGTGGGCGACTTGATGGTGATCAAAGACCATATCAGTTTTGCGATTGTAAATCCCTTGATTGGAAAAAATATTGAATCACTTGGAACAAGGTTTCCAGATATGAGTGAACCTTACTCAAAAAAGCTGATTGCAAAGGCGCACAACATTGCAAAGCAACATGGATTTGAATTGAAAGAGGGGGTTTATTTTGGAGTAACCGGACCATCGTTCGAAACAAGGGCAGAATATAAATTGATACATCATCTTGGTGCTGATGCAGTTGGAATGAGTACCGTACAGGAAGTCATCACAGCAGTGCATGCAGGCATGCAGGTTTTTGCCATCAGTGTGATTACAGACATAGGGGTGCGTGAAGAGGATAATATCATTTCACACAAGGATGTACTGGATGCTGCCAATGCTGCTGCCCCTAAATTAACGGCAGTTTTAACTTCTATGATACAATCATTCGAGCATGCTTCATACATTTGATGCACCAAGTTTACATGCGGCTACTCAATAATTTTTTCAGGCTCTCTATGCTTTTTCTGTTGCTCATGCTTCAGGAAGATTTACAGGCCCAGATGCCAGGTATGATGCGCAGGATGCAGAACATGGGCGGGTCGGGTGGGGGCATGCGACCAGCTTCCAGTGGTGGAAGTGATTCACTCAGTTTTGAAAAAAGAAATTTTGCCGCTGACTCTGTCAACGTGCAGTACAAATATTTAGATACTGCCAAATACCTGACTTTTGATTCCAGCATCAGTGATTTTTACAAGCGGGTTCCACTCAAACCCTGGTTGGCCAACATTGGTTACAATGGAAATCCGACACGTTCACTCTTGTTCAATCCCATGAGAGGTATTGGTTGGGACGGAGGATTTCATGCATTGGATCCGTTTGCATTTACTGTTCAGGAGTCGAGGTTCATGAATACTACCAAGGCATATACAGAGTTGGGCTACCTGGTTGGCAGCAAAGCAGAACAACAAATCAGTGTCTTGCACACACAAAATATATCACCAGATTGGAATGCAGTTGCTCAGTATAGACTGATAACGGCACCCGGGACCTTCAATTCACAAAATTCTAGTCACAATAACATCCGTATCAACAGTGATTATACATCCAAAAACAGAAGATATCATGCATATGTGATTATTTTGTCCAATACTTTACAATCAGCTGAAAATGGAGGAATCAGAGATCCCGCATTTTTGGTCAACGAAAATCCCGCTTACAACGATCGATTCAATGTCCCAACCAACTTGGCACCATCGATTTACAGTTCCAGAAATTTTTTCAAAGTGAATCTGCTGACTGGCAATCGATATACCAACATGAATTTGTTGTACCGCCATCAATTTGATTTTGGGAAAAAAGATTCGACTGTTACAGATTCGACAGTGATCAGATATTATTTACCTAGACTTCGACTGGAGCATACCATTGAATCCTCCAGCAACAATTATGAATATCTTGATGTGCAGCCCATTGGGGCTTCAACTTTTTACAGCACTCATTATGGAATAACACAACTGCCCGATACTGTCAGGTTTTCAATGAAAAATACTGCATTGAAAAATGATTTTTCCATCATACAATTTCCAGATGCCAACAATCTCTTGCAGTTTTTCAAAGCGGGTATAAGTTTACTGCAATACCGAAACGTCTCTGGAGTATACAATGATCCCTTCACGAATATTCTATTGCACGGAGAGTATCGTAATTTGACGCGCAACAAGAAATGGGACATGCTTCTTTATGGTGAGTTCATTACTGCAGGCAGGGATATTGGAAATTACGCTGTGAAGGCCCATCTTCAGCGATCACTTGGTTCTAATGTTGGCAATTTGCAAATCGGATTTGAAAATGCCAATCGCACCCCTTCATACATATATAAAAATCCAACTGCCTTTCCTCTGAAATACAATACAACACTGGCAGATGAAAATATTGCCAATCTATATGGAGTATTGTACCTGAAAAAAATCAATGCTTTTCTTCAGTTTAATTATTTTTTGATATCCAATTATACTTATTTGAAAAACTTTACAGATGTTGATCAATACAATACAGTTTTTCAGCTGCTCAGAGGCGGATTGACCAAGGAAATCAGGCTCTACAGAAATTTCAAATGGAGTACGGAGGTATTTATTCAATCCATACCCTCCAATGCCCCCATCCATCTGCCATCATTTTTCACGAGAAACAGGATTGGCTATGAGGGAAATCCTTTCAGGAACCTGATCCTGGCTACAGGCATCGAGGTTCGTTACCACACTGCTTACTATGCAGATGGATATTCACCGCTCAATGGTCAGTTTTTTTATCAATCAGCCGAGAGGATCAACAATCGTCCAGATATTCATATTTATAACAATTTCAGGATCAGAAGCTTTACGGGTTTTGTCAGGCTTGAAAACCTGAATACAGCCAGTAGCCAGTATGGATTTGGGTTCAAACAGAACAATTTTGCTGCTCCCCTTTATCCCACCCCGGGATTGGTATTCAGGTTGGGTGTTTTTTGGAATTTTGTGAATTAATTGAAATGTTAAATTAGCACGATCATATGCAGGGATTATCGTTCTGGTATACATTTGTATTCTAAAATTATTTGTTATGAAAATGAAATACATTGGATTATTTACAGCGTTGACTTTGTTCTTCAGCGTAAACAGCTTTGCTCAGAAAACGGAAGAAATCAAGGTTTGGGGCAATTGCGGCATGTGCAAAAAAACAATCGAAGCAGCCGCCATCAAAGCAGGTGCAAAAACTGCGAATTGGAACAAAGATTCCAAGGTATTGAACATTGAGTTCAAGGAAAAAAAGACGGATATGCAAAAAATCCAGCAAGCCATTGCCAATGCAGGATATGATACACAAGACATCGCCGCTACAGCCGAGGCTTATGGAAATCTCGCTGAATGCTGCCAATATCCCCGAAAAGGAGCTGAGAAAAAATAATTAATTTTGAAGTCCGACAATCGTCGGACTTTTTTTATGCCTGCTATTTTAAAGAAGATATTATCCTTTATCGCTGGACTCTTTGTCAAGAAGGATTGCTGTAAATAAGTCATCTAATAATTTATCCTAAAGTTGTACATTTAGGCAGGTTGAATTGAATGTTGTTGGAGCCTTGAAATTTCCATGCTGCAGTTTGATTGAGCCGAATTTAACTCCTGAACCATTTAGAAAGGATCATGCTCAATGCCATCATTCGATTTTCTGTTAGAAATAAGTTAGTAATCGGACTCTTCACGATGGCTTGGATTGTTTGGGGAACAGTCGAACTCCTTCGATTGCCAGTGGATGCACTTCCTGATATCACCTCTAATCAAGTTCAAGTGATAACTGTTTCACCAACACTGGGTTCATTGGAAGTTGAGCGCCTCATCACTTTTCCCATTGAGCAGGTATCTTCTAATATTCCAGGAATCAAAGAAATCAGATCCATCTCTCGATTTGGTTTATCGGTGGTGACAATTGTATTTGATGATGACCGTGATATTTATTGGTGTCGTCAACAGGTCAGCGAACGCATGATCTTGTTCAGAGATGAAATTCCAAAAGAAGCCGGTTCGCCTGAATTGGCTCCTGTAACGACCGGACTTGGTGAAATTTATCAGTATGTTGTTCGTCCCAAAAAAGGATTTGAAAGCAAGTATGATTTAACAGAACTCAGAACCATACAGGATTGGATCGTCAGACGCCAACTCCTGGGAACTCCCGGTGTGGCAGATATAAGCAGTTTTGGCGGAAAACTCAAACAATATGAGGTTGCATTGGATCCAGTAAAACTTAAAGCAATTGGGGTCACATTGCAGGACGTTTTCAATGCGTTGGAATCCAATAACCAAAACTCTGGTGCCGCATACATCGAAAAGGGTCCAGCGCTGCTGTTCATCAGAACAGAGGGACTCGCAAAGGGGATCGAAGAAATTCAAAATATATACGTTTCCAAGTCTGCCGCGGGCACACCTGTTTACATCCGTGATGTTGCAAATGTCCGCATTGGCAGTCCCATTCGCTATGGGGCATTGACTTACCGTGATCAGGGAGAGGTTTCCGGGGCAGTTGTATTGATGCTCAAGGGCGAAAATGCATCTGAAGTTATCAAGGGCATCGATGCACGCATGGAACAAATCAAAAAGACATTGCCAGAAGGAATTGAAATAGACACCTTCTTGGATAGAAAAAAGATGGTAGGACGTACACTCAATACCGTTCAAACCAATTTGCTGGAGGGTGCATTGATTGTGCTACTGATCCTGGTCCTGTTTCTCGGGAATTTGCGTGCGGGACTCATTGTTGCCTCGGTTATTCCGCTGGCCATGCTTTTTGCGGTGGGGATGATGAACCTGTTTAGGGTTTCTGGAAATCTGATGAGTTTGGGTGCATTGGATTTTGGATTGATCGTTGATGGAGCAGTCATCATTGTCGAAGCAGTCTTGCATCGGCTTCACGGTAATAAACAGAATGTGTTGCAGTTGCAACAGACCCAGATGGATAACACGGTAGAACAATCTGCCGGAAGGATGATGGGCGCAGCTGTTTTCGGCCAGATCATCATTTTGATTGTTTATATACCCATTCTCAGTCTCACTGGCATTGAAGGAAAAATGTTCAAACCCATGGCACAAACTGTGGCGTTTGCATTGATAGGGGCATTTGTATTATCACTGACCTATGTGCCGATGATGACCAGCCTGGTGCTCAGTAAAAAATTGTCAGGGGAAGATTCGTTTTCTGACAAATGGATGAACAAATTACAGTCATCATTCATGAATGTATTGAGCAAATTGATTGATCATCCCAAAAAAATAATTACTGCTGCAATTGCTCTTTTCATTATTTCAATCATGGTGGCATCCCGTTTGGGAGGTGAATTTATTCCGGAATTGGAAGAAGGTGATTTTGCCATTGATGCAAGACTGATGACAGGAGCCTCGTTGAGTGAAACCATTGAGTCGACGCAAAAAGCTGTTTCAGAACTGCAAAAATTTCCGGAGGTAGAGAAAATTGTTACAAGAATTGGTGCGAGTGAAATTCCCACCGATCCAATGCCCATTGAAATGACAGATATCATCGTCAATTTGAAAGATAAAAAAGAATGGACCAGTGCGGATTCCTACGATGAGTTGGCAAACAAGATGAGTGCTGCCATTGGAAAAGTGCCTGGTTTGACAGGGGGATTTCAATATCCGGTGCAAATGCGATTCAATGAGCTGATTGCTGGAGCAAAGCAGGATGTGGTGTGTAAAATTTTTGGAGAAAATCTGGATACACTCGCTGCGCATGCTGAGAAATATGCAGAAATCATCAAACAGGTTCCCGGTGCAAAAGATGTATTTGCAGAGCGGGTGACCGGTTTGCCTCAAATTGTAATCAAGTATAAAAAGAATGCCATTGCAGCATATGGACTGAGTATTGCAGAGGTAAATAAAGTGCTGCGTACTTCCTTTGCGGGTGAGTCAGCCGGAAAAATATATGAGAATGAAAGAAAATTTGATTTGGTGGTTAGGCTCGCAGGAGATAGGAGAGATGATTTGGAAGATTTGAGAACCTTGCTTCTTACCAACAATGAGGGAGTCAGTGTTCCGCTGGAACAATTGGCAGAAATTACTATTGAAGATGGTCCGAACCAAGTACAGAGGGAAGATGCCAAACGCCGCATCACCGTTGCTTTCAATGTGCGTGATAGAGATGTGCAATCTGTCGTGGAAGATGTTCGACGAAACGCAGAAAAAATTCAACTACCTTCTGGATATTATGTAACATTCGGGGGGCAATTTGAGAATTTGGTTGAGGCAAAAGGAAGGCTGATGATTGCAGTCCCCATCGCATTGTTGCTGATTCTACTCATATTGTATTTTTCATTTAGATCGCTGCGCTATGGTTTACTAATCTATACAGCTATCCCCCTATCTGTCATCGGTGGAATCCTCATGCTCTGGGCTCGAGATATGCCATTCAGTATTTCTGCAGGTATTGGATTTATCGCATTGTTTGGAGTGGCGGTGCTCAATGGCATTGTGTTGATCAATGAATTCAACAAGCTTAAAAAAGAAACTGAAATTGATGTGAAGGAATTGGTGATTAGAGGGACTACCAGCCGACTCAGACCAGTATTGATGACTGCTGCTGTTGCATCCCTTGGTTTCTTACCCATGGCACTGAGCATCAGCTCCGGTGCTGAGGTACAGAGGCCACTGGCAACGGTTGTGATTGGTGGACTCATATCAGCAACATTCTTGACCCTGTTTGTATTGCCTGTGCTGTTTGCTTGGGTAGAGAAAAAGAAAGTTACTATGTCAAAATCTTTATCTATTCTGTTGATTGGAATCTTTGCTTCTTCAACAGGATTCTCTCAATCCAAACAATTCCTGCCAATTGATTCCATTGTTTCAATGGCAGACAGTAAATCATATTTGATCAAGGTCTCAGAGAAAAATACCGAATCATATCGGGCGTTGCGTGCCAGACCTGCAGAAATAGCTAAAACGTTAACCGGACTGGAGTACGGAAATATCAACAGTGCGTTCAATGATACCAGGATATTTTTCAACCAGGGATTTCAGTTGCCGATGGTATACAAGGCACAGCAAAAGTTATACGATCAACAAATTAACTTGGGGGTTTCACAAACTGCATTGACAAAGGCTGAATTGAATTGGCGCGTAAGGCAGATTTGTTATTCCATACTGGATCTTGACAGAAGAGAAGATATTTTGAACGAAGTCGAACAAAATTTTGCAGAATGGTCGAGGGTTGCGACCGTACAAAAAGATCAGGGCGAAATAAACAACAGTGTGTTGAATGCCATCAAAGTGCAATCAGCTCAACAGGCCTTGCAAAAGCAGTTGCTGATTGCAGAAAAAAATGGTTTGATTGCAGAACTCAATATTTTACTTAAAAACAACGGATCCGAAATACTGCCTCAGGCTGATTCACTTCAATTTGAATGGCTGCAAACCAATATGTATTCATTTCAATCTCATCCGCTGTTGGGTGTTTCCGATGCCTTGGTTGCACAACAAAAATCACTCATCAATATTGAGAAAAATAAATTGCTTCCGGATTTTAACCTGGGGTATAGCAATTTGTCAATTATTGGCTGGCAATCACCCGATGGTATTTCTTTGAAGTATTATGGTGGAAACACTCGCTTTGGTATTTATCAATTTGGCATGGGACTACCTATTTTCAATGGTGCAGCAAAAGCCAAGATTAAGTCATCTAAAATTGGATTGGAAATCACCGAACTGAATAGGAGTCAGAAATTGGAGCAGCTTCATACACAGTTCACCAAATTGTCATCAACTTATCAGAAACAAATTGAAATATTTCAGTATTACAGACGTGAAGGTTTGAAAATGTCTGATGAAATGACCCGACAGGCATCTGTTCGTTTCAAGAGTGGTGATATTTCATTTGCCGAATGGGCATTGCTGGTAAATCAGGCACTTCAAATCAAGATATCGTATGCCGATGTTGTAAAGTCACTTCAATTCTCATTGGCTGAGTTCAAATATTTAACCGAGAAAAAATAAGCTATGCGTATCCCATCCCTTTTCATTCCTTTTGTATTGCTCCTAGTAGCCTGTAGAGGTGCAAAACAAGAAAATGTCGAGTCAAATGAAGTATTGCAGGGCAATGAAATCATCCTCAATGCCGATCAGCAAAAATTGCTTGCATTGAATATGGGCAATGCCCAAAATGTCATGATGAGCTCCACGCTTGATATCCAAGGAAAAATTGACCTTCCCCCACAAAATATCATATCAGTCAATTTTCCATTGGGAGGATACTTGCGCAGCACAAAATTGATTCCGGGCATGCGTGTGCAAAAGGGCGAGGTGATTGCCATCATGGAAGATCAGGCAATTGTTCAGTTGCAACAGGACTATCTCTCTGCCAAAGCTAAATCCGCATTGGCATCTTTGGAATTTGAGCGCCAAAGAAATCTGGTAGACGCAAATGCTGGAACATCCAAGAATTTTCAACAAGCAGAGGCCGAGCTCAAGATGCAACAGGTATTGGTAAAAGGGTTGGCGGAGAAATTAAAGTTGATTGGTATGGATCCAGCTGCATTGAATGAAACCAATATAACAGGGCAAGTCCAGTTGAGATCAACCATCAATGGGTATGTATCCAAAGTAAATGTCAATACCGGTAAATATGTGCAGCCCGTGGAAACCATGTTTGAGTTGATTGATCCGGATGATATCCATGTGGCACTGACCATTTTTGAAAAAGATCTGAACAATGTTCACAAGGGTGACGAAGTAAAAATTCATTTTCTCAATGATCCCTCTAAGCATTATACTGCTGAGGTCATTCTTGTAAACCGGGGACTGGATGACAATCGCACAGCACTGGCGCACTGTCATTTCAAATCAAAGCCAAAGGATTTACTACCCGGTATGTTTGTAGAGGGGCAGGTTGATATAACCAATAAAATTGTGTCTGCATTGCCAGACGAAGCGATTGTACGATCAGGCGGAAATCAATATGTTTTTGTCAGGCGAAAGGAAAATCATTATGAGATGAAGGCGATTGTTGCCGGTATGTGCAAAGATGGGAACACTGAAATCATCTCGGGACTCGAAAACATTCCAGACAACTCCATTGTACTCAACAATGCATTCAAGTTGCTGGGAATACTGAAGAACAGTGCAGAGTAATCAAGCTTCCCTGTAATCCTCTCTAACCGGATTGAACACATCAATCAGTATGCAGTCCTCATGTGCAACAGCGCTGTGTGGAACCATCGAGGGTATTACCTGTATCATGCCTTTCTCCAATAGGACAGTTTCATCCCCAATCTGCATTTCCAATTGTCCCTCTAGCATGATCGTTATTTGTTCATGGGGATGATGGTGCAATTGCAGCTTACTTCCTTTTTCAATGGTTACCCAGCCAGTTGTCAGTTGTTGTCCATGTACATACTGTCCACTAATTCCTTGACTCAATAATTTCTTTTTTATTGTATTGATATGCGGCATGGCATTTATTTTTCAAAGTAAGCGACTGTTCCTCCCACCCATTCTTTGTCTTTGTTGTAGCGTGTACCGATCATCTTGCCCTTGCTCAGTCTTGCGAGATTGGTAAGAAGGATTGGTTCATCATCCTCCTCAATCCAAATGTACATCAGTCTGATTTCCGCCTTTGCATTTCCGTCGGGTGTTTCAATACAGTCTGCATATTGTACCTTTTTCTGTAAAATCCAGTTAGATGGGTCTTTTATATTTTCAATGTCAGATGCCTTTACGTCAATGATTACACCTTGTCCTGCAAATGAAAAAAGTGGTTTCAGTACATAATTTTCCAGATCGTTTGGAATTTCAGTAAGATCATCCAGAAACGAAGTTGCAGGAATAAATGGATGATGAAGGTAAGGAAGCAAATATTTTGAAATCTGATAGAACCAATTGGGGTGCGGCAACCATTCTACATCGATGTCACCCTGAAAGTCAATCAATGTTCCCAATGCATCTTTCTCTTGATTCAGTTCATCAATGATCACACGGTTGTAAATTCTTTTTATATATTTTTTCTCCTTGTTCAATAAGTAATAGGGTTTATTTCCCTCCAATTTTAACTCTGAGACACATACTGATTTTATTCCAAACAATGATTCGGTCAGATAAAAATCAATCCTTGTTTTTTGCTCATGCGGTTTGATCTCCAGCAAAATAACTTCTGATGGCTGATGGCTTCCCAAAAAGAAATTTTTCAATGTATCCAGATAGGTTTGATATTGGTATCCATTGAAAAAAGTTGAGTATCCATCCGGAGCTGGAAAGTATTTTTCAAACATAGCCGGGTACACGCCCTGAAAGGCATAAAGGGAGGGAAAGCCTTGCAGTTCAATCAAGGCTGGGAACATTTCGTTTTTTTTATTCTTGCAAATACCAAAGTCAAATACAAGGCAGTGGGGTATTTTATTCTGATTTGGGAAAAACTCTCCATTCGGAATGGCATGCGCGACTTCCTGTTTAAATGCGGGTGATTGGATATGCTGTATGATATAAGAGCTTGTGTCAAGCATTTGCTGTTTAAGCCTTTTATCAATGTAAATAGGTGTTTCTGCAATCCTGAAATCGATCGCACCTGGATGCAGGCTGTTCAATTCTTTTAAAAAAGCTTCGTACTTCTCTTTTGTGAAGGACTGGTTATATGCTTTTCTTAAAGTTGAAATCATGACAAAGAATAGGGATTGTTCAGTGCTGCTATGGATTGCATGATAAAATTGGGAAGAATCTGGCTATTGGTCAGACTGATTTTATCTGGATCATTCAAGTGTTCAATCATCGACTCCCACTTTTCAAGTCCGTGGTTCTCAATTACATGCTTCTTTTTATCATCTTGCATCAAATACATGCTCATGCCAGATGCATCCGCTTCTGGATGGAATTGGGTCCCCACCATATAAGGATTGAAACGAATCGCCATTACAGCTCTTTCGAGAGGGATATGCGGACGCTCTTTTTCTATGCAGAGGATTTCTCCTCCCATCTCTTGCACTTTCTTTTTATCTGGTTGTATTACTTGATAATCTCGGCTGTCGACACCAAAAAAGGGATCTTGCAGCCCGTTAAAAATCATATCAATAGCTCCATGGTGTTTCAGCATATGAATGGGGAATATACCGAAGGAGGTTGATTTTCTTTTGATGACTTCGGCAATGCCAAAACAACGGCAGGCCAATTGAAAAGAATGACAAATCAGAAAAACATATTTCTTCCTTGCGTTGCTGGAATCATTGTTCCATTGATTCACAGTGTTCAGCCAGTTGAAATAGGAATTTTCCCAAGCGGTATTTTTGCTTTCCAGTGGACTTCCTGGTCCACCGGATGAAATGTAGATATCAAAATCAAGCGAAGGAATCTGTATGGATTTTCTGACTTCAAATTCCTCCCAGGTAAGATTTTTACAGTGGGAAGATTGGACTCTTTCAAGGATTTCCCTGATACACCTCATCCCTTCATTTTTCATTCCTTCGTTCAGATCTAACACAGCGATTTTCAGGGTACTCATCTTGCCTGCAAAAGTACAATTTTAGAGATTGGCGAGAAAATTAGACTCTATGTATGCTGCAACTGATTCATGGTCCTGCTTCTCATGAAAAACCTTTAGTTGCCTGTCAGCCCCGGTTCCATTTTGAATAATTTTTTCAATTGTTTTCAATTCAGATCTGCACCCCAATTCATCTGCAACATCATCAACAAAATCAAGTAATTCCATGATCAGGTCTTTGGTAGGGACTTCCTGCTCAATTCCAAAATCAATCAGTTTGTCGTCAATTCCATACCTGGAAGCTCTCCATTTATTTTCATTGACCAGCGCGCGGGGATAAATCATGAAGGTTAGATTGGATAGTCTAAGTTTGAAGAGTTTGGCACAGATACATTGAAAAAGAGCAGCAAAAGCCACACTTTCATCTACCGTCATGGGTACATCACATACCCTGAATTCGACCGTTCCATAAAAAGGATGTACGCGCAGGTCCCACCATATTTTTTTTGCGTTGTCGATGCACTTTGTTTTGATCAACAGGTTTACATAATTTTCATATACGCTGTAGCTATCAAAATAATCGGGAATACCCGTCCTGGGAAATTTGTCAAATACCTTGGTCCTGTATGATTTGAAACCGGTATTTCTTCTTTCCCAAAAAGGTGAATTGGTGCTTAAAGCAAATACATGCGGAAGAAAATACCTCGCAGCATTTGCTATGTGAATGGCCATTTCCTTTGAGGGCATGCCAACATGTACATGAAGACCAAATATCAGATTTGATCTTGCAGCATCTTGCATTTCATTTACAATTTCTTGGTATCTCTCATGATCGGTGATCAATTGTTTTCTCCAGGTGCTGAATGGGTGTGTACCCGCAGCACCCACGCTGAATCCTTTGGAGGTAGCTATTTCTTTGATGGTTGCCCTCAGGTGTGTGATGTCTTTGCGTGCATTTTCAATATTGGCACATACGTCTGTACCAACTTCCACCACCGCCTGGTGCATTTCTGCTTTTACTTTGTCCTTGAATATCTTTTGTCCCTCGCTTACAATCTGTTGCTCATGGCTGACCAATTCTTTTGAAACAGGATCAATCACCATGTACTCTTCCTCAATGCCAATTGTAAAGACTTTGTAATCGACCATATTTATTTTTTTGAGCTGTTGATCAATGGCTGTTGGTTTGCACTTCTTTTAACAAACTCACCCCAAACGAGGTTATCTCTCTTGTCAGTATGTTGTTCTGCCAACTCAATGGCATAGCTGGCTGCAGCTTCTACTACCCATTCAAAATTTTCTTTGCCAACACTCTTGAGATCTGCATCTGGTGCGGGATTACAGAAATCAATGGCATAAGGTATGCCATCTCTTACAGCAAGTTCTACCGTATTAAAATCATATCCCAGGTATTGGTTGATCTTAAGAACAATGCTTTCCATTTCTTTCAAGAGCTTTGCAGAGGGTTTGTGTTCTGCGACATATCTGAGGTGATGTGGATTTCTTGGTTCATAAGGCATAATCCTTACATGTTTTCTGCCAATGCAATAACATCTGTAATATTCAGTGAAAATGATTTCTTCCTGAAGCAGCATCACAAGTTGTCCTGTTTCTGCATGTCGTTCAAAAAACTCTTCCATGTTGTTCAGCTTGTATACATTTTTCCATCCACCTCCGGAAAATGGTTTCATGTATGCCGGAAATCCAACATATTCAAAGATTCCTTTCCAGTCCAATGGATAGGCAAGATTCGAAAACGACTCAGCTGATGTGTCATCAGGAAGTTCTCTTGAAGGAAGAATAACAGTTTTAGGAACGGGTACTCCAATTTTAGTAGCCAAGGCATTGTTGAAGAATTTTTCATCGGCACTGAACCAGAATGGATTGTTGATCACAGCTGTTCCGCTGATGGCGGCATTTTTTAAAAATGCTCTGTAAAAAGGAACATCCTGTGAAATCCTGTCGATGATGACGGCATAGTCAGATGCCGCACCTTGAATTACTTTGTCAATTTTTACAGGTTCTGCAATGATACCTTTTGCTTTTTTCTGGTTGACGCGCTCAACGAATGCTTCGGGGAAAGAGCGTTCTTTGCCGTGGAGGATGCCTATTTTCTTCATAATATTTGATTCCTTGTCTTCCTAAATTAATGCATTTCTTAATTTTGTCCTCTTTCTTCAAATGATCAATACCACATCATTTACGGTTCATCACATTCAGTCACTTGCACTTAAAAGAGAGGTGAGGGTTGATCTTTACTCCCCAAAGCAAATGGCCCATGCAAATGCGGTTGATTTGCTCATTGTAAACGATGGACAAGATGTATTGAAAATGGATCTGAGGCGCTGGTTGGACAAGATGGGAAATGAGGAGACTCCTTTGTGGGTGATGGGGGTACATGCTGGTGCAGAGCGCAAATTAGAATATGGCGTAACGGGGAAGCCTGATTTTATGAACAGGGGTTCAAAAGCAGATTTATATACATTTTTTCTCCTTCAGGAGATGTTGCCATATCTGAAGAAAAAGATGGGAGGTTGGGAGGTCAGAAATAAATATGCAGCCGGATTTTCACTGGGCGGATTGATGGCATTTGATTTGGCATTGGAATTCCCCGCTGAATTCAATGCAGCAGGGGTTTTCAGTGGTTCATTCTGGTGGCGTTCGATTAATTTGAAAGATGATTATGTGGAAGAGCGTGATCGAATCATGCACGCCAAAATCAGGACAAAACAAAACAATTTACATCAGCGGTTTTTTCTTCAAACGGGAGCAAAGGATGAGAAAGCGGATCGCAATAAAAACGGTATCATCGATTCGATTGATGATACGCTTGATATCATACATGAATTGGAGAAGATAGGTTTTCAGCGGGAGCGACAAATAACCTATGTTGAGTTGCCCGACGGAACGCATGATGTTGCTACCTGGTCGAGCGTGATGCCTATTTTTCTCTCTTGGTTGTATATGAAATAAAAAAGGCATCTTGGTGAAGATGCCTTTCAATGATGTTTTTGTAAGAATTATTTAACTCCAAAAGAAACGGCTAATTTTTCCCACTTCATGCTAACTCCATTTTTTCCAACTTCAAATTTCAAAGCTTCTACAGATTCGTTAGAGCTTGCTGATTTTGCCTTCACGCGAAGCACATCATCGTCCTGCTTGTAGTTGAATGCACCCCACTGATCGGTTGTTTTATTGAAAATGATGGTCCACTCATTCTTCTCAGGAATGCTGAACAATGCATATTTTCCTTTTTTGAGTGGCTGACCCTCTACAGTAATATCTGCATCGGTTTCAAATGTGGTTGCTTTGTTGGCACCAGTTCTCCATACTTTTCCGTAGGGAACAAGTTCACCCCAGATGGTCCTGCCTTTTACAGAAGGCGATCCATAGTTGATGGTGATAGTAGCATTTCCGATTTTGCCTGTTGCATTGCTAGCGGGACTCTGAGCGGCTTGTTGAGCGAAAATGTTCGTTGCAGTAAGCGTCAACAATGTTGCTAATCCAAATAAAATTTTTCTCATGTGGTTGCTTTATTTAAGATGGTTTTAAATCTAATTTTCTTTTGTACATCTGAACGGTATTTTCCAGTCCATAGTACAGCGCATCCGAGATCAATGCGTGACCGATGCTTACTTCATCAAGGTAGGGAATATTTTGGGCCAGAAAGTTAAGATTATGCAAATCCAGGTCATGTCCGGCATTGATTCCCATGCCTAGCTCCCTTGCCCTGCCAGCAGCATCCACATAGGGCTTGATGGCTTTCATGGGATCTTGATTGAACTGTTTGGCATATCCCTCTGTGTAAAGTTCAATGCGATCGGTTCCTGTTGCTTTGGCTCCTTCGACCATATGGAGATCGGGATCGCAGAAAATGCTTGTTCGGATACCTGCATTTTTAAAGAGGGCAATCATTTCAGAGAGATAGGATTTGTGTTGCACAGTATCCCATCCATGATCGGAAGTAAGTTGTTGACCGGTATCGGGCACCAAAGTAACTTGTGCGGGTTTAACCTCCAATACCAGTTCTATGAATTTTTCTTCTCGGCAATTGCCTTCGATGTTGAATTCGGTGCGGATTGCTTTTTTCAGGGCTCTGACATCGGCATAGCGGATATGGCGTTCATCTGGACGTGGATGCACGGTTATGCCTTCTGCTCCAAACGCTTCTATATCCAAAGCAGTTTTGATCAGATCTGGATTGTTTCCACCTCTGCTGTTTCTCAGTGTTGCAATCTTATTGATATTGACTGAGAGTCGCGTCATGCTCAATTAATAGCGGTAGTGTTCAGACTTGAATGGTCCGTTCAATGGTATGCCCAGGTAATCTGCTTGATCCTTGGTCAACACATCCAACTCCACTCCGATTTTTGAAAGGTGCAAGGTTGCCACTTTCTCATCGAGGTGTTTAGGAAGGACATATACCTTGTTGTCGTAGTTCTTGTGGTTGGTCCACAATTCTATCTGTGCCAAGGTTTGGTTGGTGAATGAATTACTCATCACAAAACTTGGGTGTCCTGTTGCACATCCAAGATTTACCAGACGTCCCTCTGCCAGAAGGATGATGTCGTTTCCATCAACATTGTAGATATCAACCTGAGGTTTGATGGTATCTTTTGTATGTCCGTAATTGGTATTCAACCAGGCAACGTCAATTTCGATATCAAAGTGTCCGATGTTGCATACAATTGTCTTATCCTTCATCAGTTTGAAGTGTTCTCCTGTGATCAAATCACGGCAACCTGAAGCAGTTACAACGATATCTGCCTCTTTCACAGCATCTTTCATCTTCTTCACTTCGAATCCATCCATTGCTGCTTGCAATGCGCAAATAGGATCGATCTCAGTAACAATTACACGGCAACCTGCACCTGCAAGGGAAGCAGCAGATCCTTTACCCACATCACCATATCCACCAACAACGGCAACTTTACCAGCGAGCATCACATCTGTTGCTCTTCTGATGGCATCTACCAATGATTCTTTACAACCGTATTTGTTATCGAACTTAGATTTTGTTACAGAGTCGTTTACATTGATCGCCGGCATAGGCAAGGTTCCTTTCGCAACACGCTCATACAATCTGTGAACACCCGTTGTGGTTTCTTCAGATATTCCTTTTACATGTTGAACGAGTTCAGGATATTTATCCAACACCATATTGGTCAAATCACCACCATCATCCAGGATCATGTTGAGAGGCTTGTCGGCACCACCAAAGAAAAGTGTTTGCTCAATGCACCAGTCAGCTTCTTCAATGGTTTGTCCCTTCCATGCAAATACGCCAATACCTGCAGCAGCAATGGCAGCAGCAGCTTGGTCTTGCGTGGAGAAAATATTACAAGAGCTCCATTTAACCTCTGCGCCCAATGCAATCAATGTTTCAATTAATACAGCTGTTTGAATGGTCATGTGCAGACATCCTGCGATTCTTGCGCCTTTCAAAGGTTGAGAGGGGCCTAACTCTTTTCTGATCGCCATCAAGCCAGGCATTTCAGCTTCAGCCAGACGTATTTCTTTTCTTCCCCATTCTGCGAGGGTAATATCTTTTACTTTGTGCTTTAGGTTAAAGTAGATGTGGTGTTGTGCGGTAGTTGACATATGCGATTGAAAATTTTTGGCAAAGCTATCATTAATTGCATTAAATGCCTAATTATATTGGATATTTTAAGGGCTTTAGCTCCATGATATAATCATCCATTACGTATCCATTGCCAATATCAATGACTTCCTCGCTAATGATACTGAATCCAATTTTTTTATAGAAGCCTACAGTTGGATTGTACTTGTTTACATTCAGCTCCAATGAGTTGCCTGATTGAGATATCACATCCTTGATTATTTCATTCAACATCCCTTTGCCCAGGCCTTTTCCGTGATATGCGGGTTGGAGATAGAATTTATGAAGCCTAAATAGTCCGTTCGTAATTGGTTCTTTTTTTGAAAAGGAAGCGTATCCAATTGGGGTATCATTTTCTGTAAGCAAGATGAAAGTATGTCCTTGTTCATGTATTTGATGTTTGAGAGCGTCTGCACTATAAATAAGATCGAGCATATATGCTATCTGTTCAACCGAAATGATGGAAGGATAGACCTCCATCCAAATTTCTCTGCTCAATCTCCTAATGGTTTCAATTTGATCTATACCTGCCTTTCTGATTTCAAATGGTCCGCTCATAGCAACAAATTACATGAAAACGTTCTGCAAATCTAGTTAAGTCATTAAATTTAGATGACATATGAAAAATATACATAACATCATATCAATGATTGCATGTTGCATGATCTTCTTCTCATGCAAAAGCAAACAGGAGTGGAGGGAATACCTTGGTGGACCTGAACGCAATCATTATTCAGCTTTGGATCAAATCAATACAAGCAATGTTCATGAACTGGAAAAGGCTTGGGAATACCATACTGGTGACAGCTCCGCACAGAATCAGTGCAATCCTATTATAGTGGATGGTATCTTATATGCAACTACTGCATCCGTAGAGGTTTTTGCATTGGATGCGGCAACAGGAAGAGAGAAATGGAGATACAGGAATGCAAGGGATACACAATGGTTCAGTAAAAGCAGAGGCGTGGTCTATTGGGAGGATGGAGAAGATAAACGTATTCTATTTGCAGCTGGACATTTTCTGTATGCACTTGATGCCATGAAGGGGACCTTGATTCAGTCATTTGGCGATAGTGGGTATGTTGACCTGAAGACCGGATTGGGGGAAAATATGGAGGATAAATTTGTGGCAGCGCCAACACCTGGGACTGTCTACAAGGACTTTATCATCATGCCACTGCATCTTTCAGAATCTGCCGGGGCTGCCCCTGGATTCATTCAGGCTTTCAATATCAGATCGGGGAAGTTGGAATGGATATTCAAAACGATTCCGGGTCCGGGGGAATTCGGCTATGATACTTGGGAGAAGGAAAATTACCGAGACGGTCAGGTGGGAGGAGCCAATGCCTGGTCGGGCATGAGTGTAGAAAGAAAGAGGGGGATCCTGTTTGTCCCCACTGGATCGGCAGCATTTGACTTTTATGGTGGAAACAGAAAGGGTAACAATCTCTTTGCAAACTGTCTCTTGGCATTGGATGCCAACAATGGTAAGAGGATTTGGCACTTTCAGTTTACCCATCATGACGTATGGGATCGCGATCTTCCTGCACCCCCTAACTTGATTAATATCAAGCGAAATGGTAAGTCCATTGATGCGGTAGCTCAAATTACCAAACAGGGATATGTATATGTTTTTGAGCGAGAAACGGGTAAACCGGTTTTCGAAATCAAGGAGGTCCCTTTTGCAACGGATGGAGTGCCAGGCGAGCTGCTTTCAGCAACCCAGCCAATCCCAACACTGCCCAAGCCCTTTGCACGAAATACAATCACAGAAAAAGACATCAATCCAGCTGCTGAAAATTATCCTGAACTGCTTACTCGCTTCAGATCTTACAGAAAGAATCTTTATGATCCTCCTTCACTGCAGGGGACCATCATTTTTCCGGGTTTTGATGGAGGGGCTGAATGGGGTGGTGCATCCTTTGATCCAGAGACAGGCTATCTGTATGTCAATGCAAACGAAATGCCTTGGATACTGCAGTTGAATAAAACTAATACCATCATAAATAAATCACTATCAGTAGGTAATCAATTATATATTAAGCATTGCTCAACATGTCACAAGCCAAATTTGTCAGGAGATGTAAACAGTGGTTACCCCTCATTGAAGCGCATTGGTACTAAGATTGATCGAACATATTTGCAAAAGATCATATCCGGTGGTAAAGGGATGATGCCCGGATTCCCACAATTATCCGCTGCACAAAAAAATGCAGTGATTGACTTTTTAGTGGGTGAAGAGAAAAAGAAGGATGGATCGATGGCGGTATCCGAACCCGCACCCATCCCATACAGCTTTGCCGGATACAACAAGTTTCTTGATAAGAATGGTTATCCTGCCATCACTCCACCCTGGGGGACACTCACAGCAATTGATTTGAATACCGGCGAGCATGTTTGGAGGAGGCCTCTTGGGGAATTTAAAGAGTTGACGGCCAAGGGAATGCCCGTGACCGGGACAGAAAATTATGGAGGGGGTATTGTAACAAAAGGCGGACTCTTTCTGATTGCTGCGACCAATGATAATATTTTCAGGGCCTATGATAAAATGAGTGGAAAATTATTGTGGGAAACTGCATTGCCAACATCAAGCTTTGCTTCATCAAGTACATATCAAATAAATGATATCCAATATATAGTATTAAATGTAGGTGGTACAAAGCTCGGTGCGAAAAAGGGAGATAGCTTTATTGCTTACAAGCTTAAAAATGACAGGAATTGATACACAGGTTAACCATATTACTCTCCCTATGTATGATGATATCCCTGGTTTCTAGGTCACAGCGATTTGGTGGAAATCCCCCCTCTCTGAAATGGAATCAAATGGAGTCATCTGCAGCAAGAATCATTTACCCTGAAAACAGGAAAATGGATGCGCAAAGGGTGCTCCAGATTGTGGCAAAAATGAGTCATGATACCATCGGTGGAATTGGAAATGAATTAAAGAAGATTCCAATTGTGCTGCAAACCCTGCCCCTGGTCTCAAATGGTTACGTGGGACTTGCACCATGGAGGAGTGAATTTTACATGAATCCGCTTCAAAATGGACTCGAATTGGGGTCAACCAACTGGATAGACAATCTTGCAGTTCATGAGTTTAGGCATGTGCATCAATTCAGCAATTTTCGCAAGGGTGCTTCCAAGCTTTTGTATTTGTTGGCTGGCCAGGAGGGACAATCATTGGCAAATGCGGCTACCATACCAGATTGGTTCTTCGAAGGGGATGCAGTCTATTCAGAAACAAAATACCTGGGACAAGGAAGGGGCCGGTTGCCTTATTTTTTTGACACATATCATGCAATTTGGAATGCGGATAAAAAGTATGGTTACCAAAAACTAAGAAGCGGATCTCTCAAGGATGTTGTACCCAACCACTATCAGTTGGGATATATGTTGGTTGCGCATGGGTATGAGAAATTTGGTGATGGATTTTGGGGGAAGGTGACGAGTGATGCTGCGAGGTTCAAGGGACTCATATATCCATTTCAAAAGGCAATAAAAAAACATACCGGCATATCTTATCGACAATTCGTCAATGATGCCATGGGATCATTCAGGAGCCAGATGCCTCCAGAACAAAATATCAACAAAGAGTCGGCATTGTCCAAATCAAATGCAAAAAGAGTGGTCGACTACCTCCATCCGGTTTGGATAAATCAGGACACAGTGCTTGCACTGCGAAAACCCTATAACCAGCTTCCGCATTGGGTTCTATTGTCCAATCAGCAATCAATAAGAATTGGTCTCAAGTTCATTGGCATTGATGATTATTTCAATTACAAAAATGGAAAGATCATTTATGCGGGCTATACCACTGATCCTCGGTGGGACTGGAAGGAATTCAACGATGTATATGTTTTTGATGTAAATGATCGATCAACTGTTCGCATTACAAAGAACCAGCGTTTGTTTTCACCTGATATTTCAAGCGACCATCAAACCATGGTTGCTGTCGAAATGCCTGCTGCAGGAGGTTCGGTTTTGCAGTGCTGGAGCCTTTCTGATAAATCACTTCTATCAACTGTTTCTCATCCCGATGGACTCATGCTCAGTTTTCCGGTATTTGGGGACAATGATCAAATGCTTTACATGGTTGCCAAAAAAACCAGTGGCTCGTCTACATTACTTCTTTATGATCGTATCAAAAAGGAATTTCAGGAACTGATGCCATATGTGAATGCTCCAATTGCTTTTTTGAGATACAAAAACCAGCATTTAATTTTTAGCATCACGCAATCAGGAAGAAATGAAATATGGGTTTACGATTTAGAGCAAAAGAAAGCTGCGAGGCAGTCAAGTGTCAATACAGGTAGTTATGCAGGAGATCTGGATCTTGACTCCAAGCGCATTGTTTACAGCAGACCCACAGCGGAGGGGGATCAACTCTTCACTGCAGGTTTGAATAACAAGACATTTTCTGAAATCAAGTTTCATGATGTTATACCCCTTCATGGTGTAAAGTTTTCTCATGCAACATCCATCAGTCAGTTGCCTGACAGCAATTTTCAAATCAAGCCGTATAAAAATGCTGAAGGGTTGGTCAATATCCACAGTTGGAGACCTTATTATGATATGCCAAACTGGAGTTTTTCAATTTATGGACAAAATGTATTGAATACTTTTCAATCCACTTACCAATATGTGTACAATGAAAATGAACGATCGCATCAATTGGGTGCTTATGCTACCTATGGTGCATTGTTTCCATGGATAGTTGGCGGAACAAACTATACCATGAACAGAAATTTCAAAGACAGTACAAGAAACCTGCAATGGAATGAGTGGAATGGAAATCTTGGCTTGCGCATTCCACTAAGCAACAATGGTGGAAGGGTTTTCAGGACAGTTGATTTTTCTTCAACCTTGAACAATGTATTTTACAATTATGAGGCAGCTTCTATTCCCAAGTCAGCTGATAAATTTATTTCCTATTTGCATCTTCAGCTTACCGCATCTATTTTGTCACAACAGGCCATCCAACAGGTGAATCCACGTTTTGGCTGGACCTTGAATCTTCAGCACAGAGCTTCATTCGGAAAAACAGATGCAAAGCAATCATTTGCTGGTATGAGGATTTACCTGCCAGGATTCATGCGAACACATTCATTCAACATGAGTGCAGCATACCAGCAGCGAGATACACTTAGACAATATATTTATACCAATAATTTTGCCATGGCAAGGGGATATGCAGCCTTTAATTATCCAAGAATGTGGCGTTTCTCATTCAATTATCATTTACCAGTGGCTTATCCAGATTTTGGTATAGCACAGATTGTTTATTTCAGACGGATCCGCTCTAATTTATTTTTTGATGACATGCATTTGAAAAGTCTACGAACCGGGCGAACCATTCAACTACGCAGTACAGGGATGGAGATTCATTTTGATACCAAATGGTGGAATCAGCATCCTGTTTCTTTTGGCGTGCGATACAGCAGGTTGCTTGATACAAAACAATTCACTGATCCACCCAGTGCCAACAGGTGGGAAATCATCATGCCGGTCAATCTCATACCGAATTAAAACTCTACGATAAATCCAATTGTTGGGGTAGTGATGGATGAAATGTTTGGTAGGATCACAGGAATGGCGTTCGATCCATCAGGTCGGATTGGTTTACCATCATTTGTTGAGAAATTGCTTCCATCTGAGGTTCTCTCAAAGGTATATTCTGGTCTTCCTGCAATTTTTGATGCGTACCAATTCGATACATCCATGAATAGATTTAAAGTAAATCTGCTGAAATTCCATTTTTTATCAATCCTCACATCGCTTGAATTGAATGGCGCCAATCTCAAAGTATTGTAACGTGTATTGTCGAGAATACCCACTCCTTGTGTGAGGTAGTTGATTCTGGAGTTCAGCAAATCAAATGGAGTATATGGGGCGGCACCTTGATAGCGGAATTTCAAACCCAGTTCCCAGTTCTTTCTGAATTTATAACCCCATGTTATACTCAGCAAATGTCTATTGTCCCAACTGGCCGGTAGGAATATTCCTGTTCTGTCTGTAAACTTGGAATGGTAATATGTGTAGCTCAAGATTCCGAAGAATCTTTTTGTCAGTTTTTTTTGGGCCAACAACTCAATACCATATGCTTTTCCATTTCCAACTTGCACAACAGGTTCGTTGCCGATGCTGCCGATTTCTGTTCCCTTATTGGCGAGGCTCACCCCGTCGATGATGCTGATGGGATATTTGTCATAGTATTTATAGAAACCTTCTACTGTGAGACGGAAGGCATTGTTGGGAATGTATTCTATACCACTTACATAGTGAGTGCTCGATATGTATTCACCCGGATTACGGATGATAGAAGATGAAAGTCTGTTGCCGAATCCGAGTTGTGTATAGGGGGGAAGTTTGTAGTATCTCCCGATGCTTGCGTTCAGGTTTACTTTGTCGGAAGCTGCGTAGCTCATAGAGAGTCTCGGGGAGAATTGTTTGAAAGGATTTCTTTCGCTTGTAGACAGTGAGTTGCCGTCGATTCTGGTACCCAGACTCAATGACATTCTTTCATTTAATATTTTTTTGCTGACTTGAATAAATGCACCGTACTTGAAAAAGTCAATCATGTTTTCACTGTTGATGCTCAAGCCATTTTGAACGATGTTTCCGCTCGCATCTTTGATGGCTTTTCTGATCAATGCAAAAAAATCATTGTTGAAATCTACGTATTGCGTTGATGCACCATAATTGATCTTCCATCCGTTTTTCAAGATGCTAGCATCGAATCTCAACTTGTTTTCTGCCTCTCTGCTATTCGTTAGCAGGGTTCTGGTATCTTCAGAGGGAGTTTCATTGTCCTCGAATTTATCCAACTGGTTATCCAACATATTTCTGCTCAATGCAAGATTCCAATATCCATTTTTGGTAAGTCTCTTCAAGCTGCTTCCAAAAGTATAATTCCACTGATTGATGAGTGGATTGGAGTTGAGCACATAAAGTTTTTCAAGACTCGCTTCTTTGGGGGCCGCAAAACTGAATTCATCTATCGCACCGAGTCCAATGAAATTCAAAGTAGTTTTTTCATCAATCTTGGTGGTGGTTTTGAATTGGAAGTCCCAGTAATTTGGCCTGATCGGCAAATCAAGTGCTTGGAACAAAAACTGCAGATAACTTCTTCTCACTGAAGCCAGGTAAGTGGTTTTTGAGTTGATTGGTCCATCGAGTGTCAACGCCAGATCCGTTGCGCTTAAAATCGCATTGCCCTGTGTTCTGTTGTTGTTTCCGTTTTTTTGTTTGAATTGCAACACACTGCTCAATGCATTGTCATATCGTGCATCAAAAGCGCTGGTGCTGATTTTGACTTCCTCGATGAAATTGGCATTGAGAATACCCTGAGGACCGCCGCCGCTGCCTTGTGTTCCGAAGTGATTGAGGATGGGGATTTCAATTCCATCCAGGTAATATACGTTTTCACTTGGCGCACCTCCACGTATGATGATGTCGTTTCTATATCCGCCTCCACCAACGCCGCCTCCCACACCTGGCAGTGATTGGATCACTTTGCTGATATCAAAGTTACCCCCTGGATTTCTTTTGATTTCTTCGGTGGTCATTCTTTGAATGCTCAAGGGTGATTCCAAGCTTGCTGCTCTAGCAGTGCTTCTTCGGTTGACGATGACAATCTCATCCAGCTTTTTTGCACTGGGTTCCATTTCTATATTGATGGTGGATTCGTTTCCGGATGTCAATACGATGTTGTTGATGGATTTCTCTGCATAATTGAGCAGGGAGATGATAAGATTGTAGCTACCCGGACTCGCACTGATCCTGAAAAATCCGCTGCTGTCTGTAAGTGTTCCTTTTCCATTTTGGATTTGAACGCTTGCACCTGTCAATGGTTTTTGCGTGTTCTTATCAACGACATAGCCACTGATTTTAGCAACTGGACCAACCTGGGCATTGGTGAATAGGGAAGTAATGAGAACCAAACAGAAGAGAAGCAGTTTTTTCATAACACGGTATTGATCTAAATACAAAACCATCTCAAGGCAAGATGGTTCAGTATTTGTTTGATTATTTAACGAATGATCGATGTCAAGCTTCAATAAAAAGAGCTTCTTTTTTTCTTCTCACTTTGATGGCAGACGCAAGGAAGTCTTTTTCCTCATCTCTGTATCCAAGTGCGAGAATGCAAGAGGCATGCAATCCTTTTTCTTTGAATCCAAGTACCTCATTGACAGCATCCGGATTGAAACCTTCCATCGGGGTGGAATCAATCTTTTCTACTGCTGCTGCAGCAAGTCCGAAGCCCAATGCGATATATGCCTGTTTGCTGGCCCATGTATGGAGATCCTCAGTTGAGCTGTGATTGATTTTTCCTTTGATGGCATTGGCAAAATCATTGAGTGACTCAACCGGGATTTTGCGTGTCTCAGCTATTTCATTCATGTACGCATCTACTTGTTCAGCATGGATATTTTTCCATGGTGCAAAAACCAGCAGGGCAGAGGCATCTACAATTTGAGATTGGTTGTAACAATGTGGGAGCAATTTGGCTTGAATTTCTTTGTCCTGCACGACTACAACAGAGTACGGTGTGAGTCCGAATGAACTCGGTGCCAATCTGATGGCCTCCATGACAGCGTCCAGTTTCTCAGCTGGAATTTCCTTGCCGCTCATTTTCTTGGCTGCATATCTCCATTTCAAGGCCTCTAAAAACTGTGTTTCTTTCATAATTAATGTTTAAACATCAAAATTAGTATATATTATAATCTTAACAAAATTTAGGGTGGAAGGTTTAAAAGTTATACGATGAAAATCAATCAATTGAATTTTAAACTAACTTGATTTTCTATTTCAACGATGGTCCAATGTCTGAAATCAAAGCTGCTTAAGAGAACCCTTTTTGGGTTTCTAATCATGTTGCTCCAGGCATGTGCTGTTTTCGCACAATCCGATATTGATTTTTGGTTTGCTGCACCGGATTTGCAGAGGACGCATGGTGACCGTCCAGTTTTTTTGAGAATTGCAACCGCTAAAGTACCAGCAGATTTAACCATCAGCTTACCAGCCAATATAAATTTTAAACCTCTTAATTATAGTATTTCGGCTGATACCTCAATTTCTGTTGATCTAACTCCATTTATTGATTTGATTGAAAATGGAATCCCCAATGCTGTTTTAAAAAATGGAATAAGAATTCAATCAACTGCTAGGGTTACTTGTTACTATGATATTGCAAATGGATCCAATGGAGATCTTTTTGCACTGAAAGGTCGAAACGCATTGGGCACAAAATTTACTGTTCCATTTCAGATGGTTTTTGATAGAAGACCGATTGGCGGTGCAACATACTCATCTGATTTTGTTGTTTTGGCTACTGAAGACAGCACAAAAATAGAAGTTGTATCTCCTGTAAATTTGAATGGTCAAAATCAAAAAAACTTTTCAATTACCTTAAACAGAGGAGAAACATATGTTTTTTCTACTCCCGCAACAACTGCAGTAGGAAGGCCGGGTGGGGCATTGGTAAAATCAAATAAACCTATTGCCATTTCCACAAAAGACGATTCAATTGCATATCCTGGACAATTTTGTTCTGATACAGCTGGTGATCAACTTATACCTGACCGACTTGCTGGAAATCAATTTGCTCTGATTGCAGGTTATTTTACTGGGACAAATCCAGATTACTATTATGTTTTTGCTACTGAGAACAATACTGAGATAAAAGTTAATGGTACCAGAGTTGATCTTTTGTCTCAAGCGGGTGATTACTATGTTGGTCGATTGGGGTCCTCTGGAAGCCTTGCAGATTTTGTTGAAACAGATAAACCTGTACAAGTATTTCAGGTATCCGGATTCGGATGTGAAATTGGAGGCTCTGTCATTCCATCAATAAAATGTACTGGTTCTACTCAAGTAAGCGTTACCCGAGCATCTTCTAATGAAAGTTTTTTTATTAATATTCTTGCGCCTAAAAGCATCATATCGAAATTTACAATCAACGGATCAAAATCTTCTTTGGTAGATTCAAGCCGCTTCTCTGTTGTTACCGGGTCTTCTGATCGGTGGTATTTTGCAAGAGTTCCAATTGCTACAAATATTGTTTCTGGTGGCGACAGAATTTTAATTGAGAATAGTCTTGGTAAATTTCATGTGGGTGTTATCCAGGGTGGTGCTCAGTCAACAGCTCGTTTTGGATTTTTCTCTGATTTCAGTTCTAATACCGTATTATTTACAAACGAATTAAAGCCAGGAGTCTATTTGTTGGAAAAAGATACAATCTGTTACAGCACAAATCCTAAAATCCGTGCTCAAGTGGAAGAGGCTAAAGATTTTGCTTGGGTAGGTCCTAATAATTTTACTGGCTCGGACTCAGTTATTTCGGTTAAGAATTTTTCTGTAAAGGATACTGGCATGTATGTGCTTACTGCAACCACTTCATCTTGTGGGACAGCTAAAGACAGTATCAGGCTTTTAATTGATCATCCATTTGCCAATTTTAATTTTTCCACCAATGGCTGTAGTGGTGACAGTGTGGTTTTCAAGGCTGACTCATCTGCAGCTGTGAGATGGGTATGGGATTTTGCAAACGGCGAAAAGCTGGATACCAACAAGCAAATAGAGCCAAAGGTCAAACTTCCTAAAGCAGTCGACTACAATGTGAAACTCAAGATCGCTTCTGTGAGGGGTTGCTTTTCAGATGACAGTGTGAAAGTGGTCAAGCTGAGTTCAAAGCCCAAGTCTTCATACAAGGTACAGGATATCAAGTGTATTGATAAGACCATTCAATTTGATGATGCATCGAAGATCGATACAGGTTCAATTGTCAAATGGCGGTGGGATTTTGATACAAGCAGAACTTTTATTCAGGATACTGCTTCTTCGTCACATAGCTTGATATACAATACATATGGACCCAAAAAGGTTAAGTTGGTTGCAGAATCTTCAACGGGATGTGTGAGTGATACTTTTAGTATTTCTGCATTGGTGGTCAATCCCAATCCAGTGCCAGGTTTTGTCGTTCCAGAAGTGTGCTTGAATGATGCGTTCGCACAATTCAAAGACACGACATCTTCTCCGGATGGGAATAAACAATTTTCTTACCAATGGTATTTCAATTATGGGGAAGTGCCAATCAAAAATGGACCTAGTTTCAAGTCTGAAAATACAACTGAGAAGGATCCCAAGATCAAGTACAACGATACGGGGTATTACAAAGTAAAACTCATCGTTACCTCCAATGGGTGCATAGACTCTGTTGCAAGAACATTTACGGTTAATGGTGCTAATCCTATTCCTTTCTTTGAAGTAAATGCATCTACTCAACTCTGCAGCAATGATTCTGTTCGCATCGTCAATCGATCGACGGTAGATTTTGGAGATGTTACCAGACTGGTTGTTTATTGGGATGAGACAGATACCTCGAAGAATTATATTGATGAGACACCTTTCATTGGAAAGCAGTACGCGTTCAGATACAATTCATTCCAATTGCCGGCTGACAAAAAATACAAAATAACATTGAGGGCATATTCAGGATCTGCATTTTCATGCAGTAAAACATTTTCTGCTGAAGTAAATCTCTTGGCGAGTCCGAAGGTTCAATTTGACTCATTGCCTGGAATTTGTCTAGATGGAACAGCCAGACAAATCACCCAAGCTAAATTTGATCCAAATGTTCCCGGTATTTTTTCATTTGACGGTAGAGGAGTATCATCAACGGGTTTGTTTGATCCAAGTCTTGTTGGCAGTGCTGATACGGTCAAAGTCAACTATTTATATGTTGCACAATCTGGTTGTCGAGATTCTGCATCAAGGCAGCAAGTTATATGGCCACAACCCATTGCTGATTTCAAGTTCAGTGACATCACATGTGAGAAAAATGACATTGCATTCAATACATTGTCAAAGCCATTGGTTGGTAAGTTGGTGAAATGGGAGTGGGACTTTGGCGATGGCAAGGATAAAGTAATTCAAAACCTTGAAAATCCATTTAACCATGTTTTCGATGCGAGTGCCAGCTATGAAGTTGCGCTGGTGGTGAGCACTGATAATGGATGTGTAAGCATCCCCAAAATTATTCCCGTCAATGTACATCCATTGCCTCAGGTGAAGTTTGATTTACCAATAGTCTGTTTGCCAGAAGGAAAGGCTTTGTTTCTCAACAAAACCAGTATTGCAGATGGAACAGCATCCTCACTGGCATACAAATGGAATTTTGGGAATGCCAAGGATACAATAACAAGTAGCGAAGTCAATCCTGTTCATTTTTACAAACAATTGGGCGCATACAATGTGAAGTTGATTGTAACAAGCATAAATAAATGCAGGGACTCTCTTATACAATCATTGGTGAATGTTTTTCCTCAACCCAAAGCTGTAATAGAGGGTTTGGATTCTGTTTGTATCGGGACAGCCATTTCTTTTGTTGACAAGTCAGATGGAATAGTGAAACCGATCAATGCATGGTATTGGAATTTTGGTGACAGCACTGGAAGTAATTCTAAAAACCCCACACACAATTACAAGTCACCCAATATCTATAACTTGATTTTTTATGCACGTACTGATGTGGGATGTTTTTCTGATACACTTAAAAGAGCAATCACAGTGCATGCATATCCTAAGATTGATGCGGGTCCGGAGATATTTGCTTTGGATGATGCAAATACAAGGATCAACGCGACAGCAACCGGTAATCGGCTGCGCTATCAGTGGACGCCAGCCACTTATTTATCACAGATCGATTCACTTCAACCATTCATTGAGAGTCCGCAGTCAGATATTCTGTACCTACTAACAGTAACCGGTGCAGGAAATTGCATCAGCAGAGATCAGGTGAAGATGAACGTGCTCAGAAAACCGCTCATCCCCAATACATTCACGCCCAATGGCGATGGCATCAATGATAAGTGGGTCATCAAGCATCTTGAAATTTATCCGGATTGTATAGTAGAGGTGTATTCACCCAACGGTAAAATGGTATTTAAAAATGTCGGATATGATAACCCATGGGATGGGAAAAAGGATGGGGTAGATCTGCCCGCTGGTACATATTATTATGTAGTTTATCCCAAATCAGGTCGAAAGGAAATTGTAGGGTATGTAACGATGATGAGGTAAAATAAAAAAGGCCACTTTTCAGTGACCTTCTGTGGGAGTTGACGGGATCGAACCGCCGACCCTCTGCTTGTAAGGCAGATGCTCTAAACCAGCTGAGCTAAACTCCCTTTGGGGTTGCAAATATAAGTTTTTTCAGATTATTTCCAAGCCATAAACACAGTTTTGTAAATTGAGGATCAAACCCTGATTTATGGACCAACATTTGTCCCGCAAAACTTTTATTCAATACGCTGCTTCAACAGGTGCTGCCTTGTTGTTGAACGCACTCGAGATCCATGCAGAGGAACAAAAAATATCCAAATTGCGCATGGCCATCATCGGTTGTGGCAGCGTGAGCAACCGCTACATACCACATCTTCAATCATCCAATTTGGTTGAAATTGTTGCATTGTGTGATATTAAATACGAACGAACACTCGAACAAAAAAAACAATATCAACTCAATGCTGAAACATATAATAATATCGACTCACTGTTGAATGGTGTTGCCTTTGATATGATGGTTACCCTAACAGATATGCAGGTGCATGGCGAGCTCAACAAAAAAGCATTGCAAGCGGGTAAACATGTTTGGAGTGAAAAACCCATGGCCAATACATATGCTGAAGGAAAGGCACTGCTTGCATTGGCGAAATCAAAAAAACTCAAACTATGGGGCGCCCCTGCAGTTGTGAATTCTCCGCAATTCGCATTCATGAACAAAATGATCCAGGAAGGAAAACTGGGAAGAATTGCAAGTGCACATGGGCAATATGGTCACACTGGACCCACATGGTCTGCTTTCTTTTATGAAAAAGGAGGTGGCAGCATGCCTGATCTGGGCGTTTATAATATTGCAACTCTTACGGCATTGTTGGGACCCGCCCAATCCATCATGGCAATGACAAGCATTGTGAATCCAACCCGTGAAATCGATAACAGAGGAACAGTAAAAGTTGAAGCAGAAGACAATGCACACCTGCTGCTGGATCATGGCAAAGGCATCATCAGCCACATTATGTGCGGATTCAATTATTTTGACCCACACGGACATGAAGCGAAGGGTCAACAGTTGCATTCGATTCAAATATTTGGCGACAAAGCCAATATGCGGTTGATTGGATATGATTGGGAAACCAATGGCGTTTATCTGGATGACTCATGGGAAAACCAGGCTAAATTATATGTAGCTGAAACAGGTGGCTATCAATGGCAGGAAGGTGCAACCAAGGTTGCAGAATCTCTGGTGAACAATACCAATCCCAAGATAAATGTTGAACACGCACTGCATGTCTTGGAAATCATCGAAGCAGCCCGTAAATCTTCAGCGGAAGGCAAAAAAATATATTTAACATCATCTTTCAAATGGCCATTGTTTTGAATCATTCCTTGAATGATTACCTTTGCGCCACCTAGGAACATTAGCTCAGTTGGTTTAGAGCATTACTTTGACAGAGTAGGGGTCACTGGTTCGAGTCCAGTATGTTCCACATCCACCCACCAAACATGCCACTGAACAATCCACTGTATCAGGAAGAATTGGAAGTCGAAGTGCTCGACAGCGCTCGCTATGCACTCATCGTTTGGAACGACGATGTCAACACGTTTGACTGGGTAATCAAAACACTCATTGAAGTGTGCAAACATGAGCCTGAACAGGCCGAACAGTGCGCCATTCTTATTCATTACAAAGGGAAAACAGATGTGAAGAGAGGTTCTTACGAAGAGCTCAAAACCATGTGTGAAGCCATTGTAGAAAGAGGGATTGGGGCTACTGTTGAAGAGATAAAATCCTAATCAAACTCCACTGTCATTTCTGGGTCGGATTCAGCCGCTGAGAGCACCAAGGAGCGGATGAATTCATTGATCGCTGCAGGCTCTAGACTTCTTTTCAATTTATCTTTTTTCCATTTTATGGCATGAACAGGAACAAAACCCAGTGCCAGAAAATCATTTTTATCGAGCATTACACATGAAAATTCTTTTTCATTTCTTCCTTGTCCGAAGATGGCCATAGATGGATTGAAATTATTTAATGCATGTATGGCGTGTGTGACTTTCTCATTATACTTTTCGATGCCCTCCTGTTCATCACAAATGCCTTCACAGAAATTTTCTTCTTTCCCTACACAGTCAATTTTTTCATCCTGAAGAAAACACATCTTGGGACAAAGATTGTGTGCCCTTGCAAGTTTATTCATGATGTTGAGTCCATCGTTCTGCAGTGGAAAAGTATGATGGGTGATGATGCTCTTTTTTTTCTTGACGATGCCCAACCTCATTACACCACGCTGATCAACATAGCTGCAGATCCCAAACTTGTGCTCAAACTTTTTTTGGGAGCGATTGAAACGTGGCCAAATTTTTTTAATCTCTATGCTTTCCATGATGCTCATCATTACTTCATTGCCGCACTCTTTGTAGCTGATTTTATTAACAAGCCGGATCAATTCCTGTTTTCTTTTGCTGGTTGAATTGTTGGAAAAATGACTGATGACTCTTTTTTGCAATCGTTTGGCTTTTCCAACATATACGACTTTGCCCTTTCCATCATGGAAATAGTAGATGCCAGGTGTATTCGGCATTTTATCCAGGTCTTCGTTGTTCAGATGAATGGGAAGGTAGGCGTCCTTGCTTCCTTTCTTCAACATCTGTTGGATATGTTTGTATTTGTCGTTTTCCAACAATTGATGAAATAATATTGCAGTGGCATGCGCATCACCCATTGCACGATGCCTTTGTTTGATAGAGATGCCAAGTGAACGGCACAGATTCCCCAAGCTGTAACTGGGCATGTTTTGAAATATTTTTCGACTGAGCCGAACAGTGCATAATTTTCTGCTCTGCAATGTGAGTCCATGTTGCATCAACTGATGCGCAACAAAAGAAAAATCAAAATTGACATTGTGTGCCACAAATGTCTTGTGCTGTAAAAGCTCGAATACTTCCTGTGCTATTTGTCCGAACACCGGTGCGTTTTTCACCATGTCATCTGAAATACCGGTAAGCTTCTCAATGAAAAGAGGGATGGGTTGAAGTGGATTGACAAGGCTGTTGTAGGTATGCATGATTTCCTTTCCATCGGTGATGACGATGGCAATTTCAGTAATGCTGCCTGTGCTCGCATTACCACCTGTTGTTTCTATATCTACAATTGCATACACCTTCAAAGAAATAGAAGTCCAAAATTAGTGACTAAAATTTTTCGAAGGAGGTTCTGTTGATGATTATTTGAAATGCAAGTTGAAATGCTTCTCCATTTCTGATTCTATGGAGCGGATGGGTAACTTCTGGCTCGCCCTGTTCTCTACCCAGACGCCATTCATGGATTTGCTCTTGTGAATGGCATTTTGCAGTTCAAACCTGGTGTCTCCCGATCCGAGTATCAAAATAGCATTCGCATGATCGAGGTTGGATACTACCTCTTTGATGAAATGATGAACCGAATTATTCTGTTTGCCTTGGATTTGTTTCTCACGAGAAAGCGTGGTGCCAAAGAGTCCCGTTTTGGCAGTCGACTCCCCCCGAAATCTTTCCATGAAGGGAACATGCGACTTAACCTTGATATAATCTTTCTTGCCATCTGGCGTGACCTTGATGATGGTAGCCTGTTTTTTATCAATCCAAATGCCATACCTGTTTTGCTGTTGTGGTTTCTTCATATAATAATCTGATTTTCATTTATTTATTTTGAAAATCCAATTTCATTCTTCACAGCAACCAATAAAATGATGGAGCTCATTCGATTGGGTGGTAATCCTCTGAGGACCAAGATTTTATTGTTACCTTTACGCCCCAAATCGCGCCCACTCATGGAGATGTCCAAGAATTTTGACTTCAAATCCGCTGAAGCCAAGTGGTACCATCACTGGTTGGATAAAAAATATTTTGAAAGCACACCCGACGAGCGTGAGCCATATACTGTCGTTATCCCTCCACCCAATGTTACCGGTATTTTGCACATGGGACACTGTCTCAACAATACCATCCAAGATATTCTGGTTCGTCGTGCCAGGATGATGGGAAAAAATGCCTGCTGGGTTCCTGGAACCGATCATGCGTCCATCGCCACAGAGGCAAAAGTTGTTCAAATGCTCAGAGAGCGCGGCATTCAGAAAGCGAGTTTGAGCCGTGATGAATTTTTGAAGTATGCATGGGAATGGAAAGAAAAATACGGTGGAATCATCCTGCAGCAGTTGAAGAAACTCGGGTGCTCGCTCGATTGGAACAGGACCAGTTTTACGATGGATCCGGAGTACTATAGATCTGTCATCCAGGTTTTCAATACACTCTACGAAAAAGGATATATCTACCGCGGCAAAAGAATGATCAATTGGGATCCACGCGCTAAAACTGCATTGAGCGATGAAGAAGTGATCTTCAAAGAGGTGCAGGGTAAGCTCTATCACCTCAAATACCAGCTTGCCGATACAGTTGGTTCACCACTTCCATTGGAAAAAAATTCCATCACCATTGCAACCGTAAGACCCGAAACCATTTTGGGAGATGCTGCCATTGCTGTGCATCCAAATGATGAACGTTTCAAACACCTGATCGGATCCTATGCATTGGTGCCGTTGATCAACAGGAAAATTCCTATCATCGGCGATGAGTATGTCGCGATGGATTTTGGAACGGGCGCATTGAAAATCACTCCTGCACATGATATGAACGATTATCAAATCGGCTCTAAACATGGACTCGAAGTACATGAAATACTGAATGAAGACGGAACACTGAATGCTGATGCACAATTATTGGTTGGTAAAGATCGCTTTGAGGCCAGAAAAGAAATTGTTGACATGCTTCAGCAAAAGGGACATGTAGATAAGATTGAAGAGTATATACATCAGGTGGGATTTTCAGAGAGAACAGATGTGGTTGTAGAGCCCCGTCTCTCTTTGCAGTGGTGGGTAGACATGAAGAAGATTTCTGCTCCTGCATTGCACGCGGTCAACGATGGTGAGATTGATTTTCATCCTGCGAAATTTAAAAATCTTTACAGGCACTGGATGGAAAACATCAAAGATTGGTGCATCTCTAGACAACTTTGGTGGGGACATCAGATTCCTGCATGGTACGACGATCAGGGAAGATTTGTAGTTGCGATGAATGAGGAAGATGCCAAAAGAAAATTCACTGATCAATTCAACATATCAAATCCAACCTTGAAGCAAGACGAGGATTGTCAGGATACCTGGTTCTCATCATGGCTCTGGCCTTTTGAGGTTTTCAAGGGACTCTCCAATCCGGGTAACAAGGATGTGAAGTATTATTATCCTACACAAACACTCGTTACAGCACCTGAGATTATTTTCTTCTGGGTAGCACGCATGATCATTGCTGGATATGAGTTCATCGGCGAGAAGCCTTTCAAGGATGTTTATTTTACCGGCATCGTTCGTGATAACCTTGGTAGAAAAATGTCGAAGCAGTTGGGGAATTCACCCGATCTATTGGAAATGATCGACGAGATTGGAGCAGATGCAGTTCGCTTTGGTATTTTGATTGCATCACCTGCCGGAAATGATTTATTGTGGGACAAAGCATCCAATGAACAAGGAAGAAATTTCATCAATAAAATCTGGAATGCACTCAAGTTGATTCAGCTTTGGAAAGAAAAATCCAAATCAAATCTCACAGCTGACGAAGCAACTTTATCAAATGACTGGCCACATGAATGGTTTGAGTCACGCCTGCATCAGGCTTTGCAGGAGGTAGATCAACTGATGGATCAGTTCAAATTGAGTGAGGCACTCAAAACACTCTACTCACTGATATGGGACGATTATTGCAGTTGGTATTTGGAGTGGATCAAGCCGGGTTTTGAAAAGCCAATGGATCAGCGGCATATTGAAAAAGCTATCTCATTTTTTGAAATACTGCTTGAGAGATTGCATCCATTCATGCCTTTCGTTACGGAAGAAATGTATCACTTGCTAAAAGATCAGCCAGTCGATATTTGTGTGAAACAAATCGACCAATCATATAGAAGTCAACAGATCAGTCATTCAATACTTCAAAACGGTGAACAATTGAAAGAGGCTATATCTGCTATCAGAGATGCCCGTATCAAATCAAATATCAAAAACAAGGAAGCCATTCAACTGAATTGCCAATCCAAGGAGCAGCAACAATGGAATGCCATCAAAGAATTGCTTTGCAAGCAAGTGAATGCAGCATCTTTCGAATTCACCACTGAGGCAGTAGTTGGTTCTATACAATTGGTGATTGGCGGAGATAAGTTTTTCATCACTTCGAATCAGGCCATTGATACATCGGCACAAAGAAAACAATTGGAAGATGAGATGAATTATTACAAAGGATTTCTTGCCTCTGTTGAAAAGAAACTCTCCAATGAAAAGTTTGTGCAAAATGCCAAGCCTGAAGTGGTGGACATGGAGAAGAAGAAACAATCGGATGCTATGGAAAAGATCCGATTGCTGCAGGAAAGCCTGGCCAATCTGTAAGGAAGTTTCAAAGTCAGCAAAATCTATTTAAATTAGGTCTCAATTTCTTCAGATGAGACCTTTTTTCTTTTCAATCCTGGCATCAATGTTTTTTTGCGAGGGATTTTCTCAAGACGCATCAAAAGGAATATTGAGTTACCTGGATGCTCAGAGAACCAAATATGATTCTATGGCTGCAACCATCTGGAAATGGGCAGAGCCGGGCTATATGGAGGAAAAGACAACATCGCTGATGCAATAGGAATTGAGTACAGCAGGATTCACCATTCAAAAAGGTGTTGCAGACATACCAACGGCTTTCATTGCCTCTTTCGGATCCGGCAAACCTGTCATTGGTATATTGGCTGAGATGGATGCATTGCCAGGATTGTCTCAGGAACCGGTGGCAGAAAGAAAAGCGCTGGTCAATGGTGGGTATGGTCATGGCTGTGGACATAATTTGTTTGGAACAGGATCGATTGCAGCGGCCATTGCTGTGAAGAACTGGATGCGTGAAAATAAAATCAATGGAACCATTCGTCTCTATGGTACACCTGCTGAAGAAGGTGCTGGTGGAGGAAAAACTTATTTGGTGCGTGCAGGCTTATTCAATGATGTCGATGCTGTACTGCATTGGCACCCTGGAGATCACAACAGTGCGAGTCCCTCTTCTACATTGGCTTATAAAGTCGCTCTCTTTAGATTCAACGGATTGGCTGCCCATGCGGCAGCAGCGCCCGACAAGGGTCGATCTGCACTTGATGGAGTGGAAGCGATGAATTTTATGGTGAACATGATGCGAGAGCACGTTCCACAAGAGACCAGAATTCATTATGTGATCAAAAAAGGAGGGGTTACTTCCAATATTGTACCGGATTTTGCTGAGGTGGAATACACGCTCCGTACACCAACAATCGATGGACTTAAAAACATCTGGACAAGACTCTTGAATACTGCTGAGGCAGCTGCACTGGGTACTGGAACCACGGTGAACCATGAAGTGATGACAGGTTTGTACAATACATTGCCGAATGAAACATTGGCGAAGATGATGCAGAAGCATTTGGAAAAAGTGGGCGGGATCAAATACACGGCAGAAGAAACTTTGTTCGCAGAAAAAATCAGGTTGACAGTCGCTTCAACCAGTTTGCCTTCTATTGAAACTGCAGCATCGATCGAGCCCTATGCATTAAATGGACTCACTTCAGCCTCCACAGATGTGGGAGATGTAAGCTGGGTAGTTCCTACAGCTGGATTGTCAACTGCTACATGGGTTTCCGGGATTCCGGCACATAGCTGGCAGGCTGTGGCATGCGATGGGATGAGCATTGGATTCAAGAGCATGATGGTTGCGGCCAAAACAATTGCTTTAACTGCACAGGAAATTTTCCAAAAGCCATCTGTTATTCAATCTGCTGCAGATGAGTTGCAAAAAGCAAGGGGAGGAGCCAGTTTCAAGTATGAATCACTTGCTGGAGATCGCAAGGCTCCATTGGATTACAGAAAGCAGTAATCAAAGCTGCCAATCTACTTCCTGATTCACCCATTCAGCACGAAATGGTGTGGAGATGCGGATATAGTTGTCAGTATATCCTTCCATCATTCCATTTTTATTCTCCTGCTCAAACAGCACTGTTCTTTTTTTACCATGTTGAGAGGCGGTGAAATATTGCATTTTTTGGAATGAGAGATTGCGTAATATATTGTTACGCTGATTTCTAACCTGCACGGAAACGACTTCTTTGATCTCCAGTGCTTTTGTATGATCTCTTTCAGAATAAGTAAATACATGCAGGTAGGATACATCCAATCCATGTAAAAAATCAAAGGTCTCCTGAAAAGCTACATCATCTTCTGAAGGGAATCCCACAATGACATCTACACCGATGGCGCAATCAGGCATGAGTGATTTGATTTGTGCAACCTTATCAGCGTATAACTCCCTCTTGTATCTTCTCCTCATTTTACCAAGAATATTGTTGCTGCCACTTTGCAGGGGAATGTGAAAGTGAGGCATGAATTTTTTACTGACAGAGACCCATTCAATCAAATCATCGGTCAACAAATTGGGCTCGATAGAAGAAATTCTGAAGCGCTGGATGCCTTCAACTTCGTCAAGCGCTTTACATAGGCTATGAAAATCAGTTATTCTTTTACCATCAATGATGCCAAAGTCACCCAAATTGACACCTGTCAACACAATTTCTTTCACGCCCCTGGATGCCAGATTGGTTGCATCATTCAAAACCTGTTCAATCTGATTGCTTCTGCTTTTGCCTCTTGCCATGGGGATGGTGCAAAAGGAGCAATTATAATCGCATCCATCTTGTACTTTCAGGAAAGTTCGGGTCCTGTCGGTGAGTGAATATGATCCATGGAACTGATGAACATCTTCGATGTCGCAGCTGCATATTTTTGTATCATCACCTTTTGTGAAATCTTTCAGGTGTTTGGGCAGATTGAATTTTTCAGCAGCACCCAGTACCAAATCCACCCCAGGAATCTTCGCAATTTCTTCTGGCTTCAGTTGGGCATAACATCCTGTAACCACAACAACTGCTTTCTCATTTTTGCGTTGAATTCTCCGCACCAGTTGACGACACTCTTTGTCAGCATTCTCTGTTACAGAGCAGGTGTTGATGACATAGATATCTGCCTGATCCTCGAACTCCTTTTTTACAAACCCTTCCTGCTCCATCAAACGACCTAGGGTGGAGGTTTCAGAGAAGTTCAATTTGCATCCAAGGGTATGCAGTGCGATGGTTTTGGCTGTTTCCACAAGGCAGCAAAGATACAACGCCTAAGGTGTATATTTGAACATAATCTATTGTCGAGTGAAGTACCTACTTTTTCCCTTTCAGTTGCTCTATTGCCTCTATGCCTACTCACTCTTCATTTTGATGATTCTGATTTTTTTTCCCTGTGTTTTGATTTGCTTTCCGCTGGGAAGAATAAGGGGCGGAAACATCATGTATGATTTGTTCAGGTTTTTCGGTAATGGATGGTTCAAACTGATTGGTATAAATCAATCGTTTATTTACGAATCTACCCCTGACCCAAATCAACAATATATATTCATCGCCAATCATATTGCTTATGTAGATGCCGTGATCACTGTCCTATCGGTCAAACATCATTTTCGGCCAATAGGGAAAGCAGAACTGCTGAAAATCCCGATTTTTGGATTTATCTATAAGTTTTGTGTAGTAACAGTTGATCGTTCGAGTGCAGAGGACAGGGCACGCAGCTTGGATGATTTACGCAAGGTCCTTGCAAGAGGAATTTCTATCGTGGTATTTCCTGAAGGCACTTTCAACATGGCAGATGCTCCTCTCAAAGAAATGTATGACGGCGCCTTCAAGCTCGCTGTAGAAACCGGTAAACCTCTTCAGCCCATTATATTCTTGGATGCATTTGATCGTATGCATTACCGTCACTTTTTTACACTCACTCCAGGGAAGTCCCGCTCTGTCTATTTGGATCCTATCGATCCTGCCCAATATCCCGATGCGGATTACAAAGCGTTGAATAAAATTGTTGAAGCGAAGTTGAGTGAGAAACTCTTGCAGTATAAAGCTACCTGGATCGATCAAAAATATTATCAATCATAATCCAACTTGTACGCGGAAGTCATCATACCAATCCCCATCCCCAAAACATATACCTATCATGTTCCTGCATCGATGGAATCAATGGTCATTCCTGGCGTTCGCGTTGAAGTTAGTTTTGGAAAGAAAAAAAGGTATGCAGGAGTAGTTAAATCCATTACTGATGCCGCTCCAAAAGGATTCGAACCTAAGCCCATCATTCAAATACTTGACCCTGAGCCGATCGTGTATGAGGAGCAGTTGAAGCTGTGGACATGGATCGCACATTATTATATGTGTTCAGAGGGGGAAGTGATGGCAGCGGCTTTGCCTACACATTTGAAACTGAGCAGCGAGACGATCCTGATTTGGAATGATGAATTTGGAGAGGACTTCACAGATTTGGATGACAAGGAATACTTGGTTGCAGAAGGACTGCTGCTAAAAAAAGAATTGAAGCTGGATGAAGTACAGGAAATATTAGATATCACGCATGTGTATCCCGTTGTAAAGAGTCTCCTTGAAAAACGTGTTTGCTTTGCATGGGAATCACTCAAGGAAAAGTACACTGTTAAAAAAGAAAATTTCATCAGGCTGCATCCGAATTATCAAAATGAGGAAGCGCTTGCCAATTTGTTGAACCAGTGGACAACCAAGGCACCGAAACAGCTGGAGCTGTTACTGGCCTATATCCATTTGCTCAAAAAAGATGGAGTCGTCAAACAGGCTGATTTACTCAAGAAATCCGGTGCAAGCAGTGCACAACTAAAGGGGCTGATTGATAAAGCTATTTTATTGGTTACCAAAGAAAATGTTGATCGCATTCATCTCAAAGAGAAAGAGGTATTGATTGATTTTGAACTCACCCCGAAACAATTGAATGCATTGAGTGCTGTAAAGAAGCATTTAAATGAAAAAAATATTTGTCTCCTGCACGGAGTCACATCCAGCGGCAAAACATTGCTTTACATTCAGCTGATTGAAGAACAAATCAAAAAAGGCAAACAGGTCCTTTATATGCTTCCTGAAATTGCGCTCACTGCTCAAATCATAAGAAGACTGGAGAAGTATTTTGGAGGGTACATTGCCATTTATCATTCAAAATTCAATCCCAACGAGAGGGTAGAATTGTGGAACAGGGTAAAAAAAGGGGAGATCAGGATTGTGCTTGGAGCGAGATCCTCGCTGTTTTTACCATTTTCCAATCTCTCGTTGATCATAGTAGATGAAGAGCAGGATGCTTCGTTCAAACAACAAGAGCCATCACCTAGATATAATGCCAGGGATGCAGCTCTTTATTATGCGAAGCAATGCAATGCACAAGTTGTTTTGGGAAGTGCAACCCCAAGTATTGAATCTTATGCACAAGCCATCCAGGGAAAATACGGATTGGTTGAACTTTTCGAGCGATATGGAGGTGTTGAAATGCCATCAATTGAGTTGGCAGATTTGCGTGCGCTCGAAGGAAATAAAGTGGTCAGAAAAATTATTTCAGAAACCCTCAAACAAGCGATAGAGGATACATTGAACCAGCAAAAGCAGGTCATTCTTTTTCAAAACAGAAGAGGTTATACTCCTTATAAAATTTGCGGCACCTGCGGAAACATTCCGCATTGTGATCATTGTGATGTTACCCTCACTTATCACAAGTTGCAACACAAACTTCAATGTCACTATTGCGGAACCAGCTATCCTGTATTCAATACCTGTGTTGCTTGTGGTTCAAACAATTGGATTGAAAAGAATTTTGGAACAGAAAAGGTGGAAGAACATTTGCAGGAGATGTTTCCAAATCATACCGTTGCCAGAATGGATGTAGATACAGTCAAAGGGAAAGCTGCACATGAAGACCTGATCAGGAATTTTGAGCAACGACGCATGGATATATTGGTCGGTACCCAAATGGTTGTGAAGGGATTGGATTTCGAAAATGTCATGCTGGTAGGAATTCTCGATTCTGATGGATTGCTTTCATTCACTGATTTCAGGGTCAATGAGAGAGCCTTTCAATTGATGGAGCAGGTCAGCGGCAGGGCCGGTAGGAGACAGGAAAAAGGTAGGGTGATTATACAAGGCACACAACTGGCTCATCCAGTCATTGAATGGGTTGTTGCGCACGACTATTCATCCATGTTTGAAAAAGAATATGCATCAAGAAAATTATTTCATTATCCGCCATTCACCCGGCTTGTTCAAATATTTTTCAAGCATACAGATAAAACAAAGGCATTGAATGCGGCGTCATTCATAGCCAATCGATTGTCTTCAACGTTTGGTGATTATTTGATTGGTCCTGCAGAGCCGGTCATCAATCGTGTCAGAACTAAATACATCTATGAAATTCTCCTGAAACTGCCCAGGAGCAGTGAACAAAATTCACAGGCAAGGATGATGATTCAGCAGAGTGTATTGATGTTGCAAAGCGAGGCATCACTCAAATCAGTGCATGTACAAATCAATGTGGATCCTATGTAATGTGGATTATTTGAAAATGACAGTCCCGATGTTTTTCATCAGCTCCATCTCCAGTTCCTTCAAGTGGCGATGTGTTTGCAAGAGGATGATCATATCATCTCCAGTTGGATTGTTTTCCAAGTCCCTCTGATTTTCCAGAATGAGTCTTTTGATTTTTTTGAGTTTGAGATAGGTCATGCTGGAGACGACTTCTTCCTTGTATCTATCATCTCTGCCAAGGATTTCTCCTTTGTAAAATTTATCCCAGTTGGGACTGATGCTGTGTTTTTCTGTCAAAAGTGATACAGCCATTTGGTTGATGGCAGGGTCTGCATGATATAAAAAATGCTTTTCGGTAGGCGATTGTCCATTCAAGTGAAGAGATTTGTAATGCTGCAGCAGCTGGAGCAGTGATTTGTTGTCAAACAATTCTTCTAGTCCATCTTTTTCAATTTCATCGAAAATATATCCTGCAACAGTCATTTCCTCATTCCATGATTTTGAACCAAATTCTATCAGCGATCTCAATACAGCCTGCTCATTCATTTCATCTTTGAACAACAAATCAATCACTGCTTCCTGCTGTTCATCTGCAATGATCTGTTCCTGTCCGGCTTCTTCTCGCTGTAGTTTCTTTTCTTCTTTGCCTATTTTTTCTCTGCTAAATTTCTGGACAAGCGCTGTGAGTCCCTGTTCATCAATTTTCAACAAGTGTGAACAACGCTTGATATAGTCTTGCTGCCTGGTGAAATCTTCTGCACGGTTCAATTTGGAAATAGATTCTGCAATTTGATTGACCACAGCAGCCTTCTTGTTGCTGTCGGAACCTGCATCCTGCAATGAAATATCCAGTTGAAAGAGAATGAAATCTTTTTTATGTTCCTTTACAAAAGCCCTGAATGCATCTGCACCGACTTTTTTCACATAGCTGTCAGGATCTTCCTTGTCAGGGATCAATACCAATTGTACATTCAATCCCTCTTCAATGGCAAGATCCAATCCCCTCAGTGCAGCCTTGATGCCGGCATTGTCACCATCATAAATAATCGTAAGATTGTTGGTGTACTTCCTGATCAGTCTTAATTGATCAGGGGTGAGGGAAGTACCGCCGGATGCAACTACATTTTCAACTCCAGCCTGGTGCATGGCAGTAACATCAGTATATCCTTCCACCAAAAAACACTCGTCTGCTTTGTCAATCGGATGTCTTGCAAAATAGGAACCATAGAGAATTTTACTTTTTACATAGAGCTCATTCTCTGGTGTGTTGATGTATTTGGGTCCGCGATCACTGCTGCCGATAACCCTTGCTCCAAATCCAATGATCTTTCCGCTTTGATTGTGGATGGGGAATATTATTCTTCCCCGGTAGTTGTCGACCAATTGACCATTTCGCTCTGCAGTCAATCCGCTTTTCTTCAACAATTCACTGCTGTATTGTTGTTTGATGGCTTCCTTGGTGAATGCATCACCAGTCTCCGGACAATAACCGATTTGAAATTTTTCAATGGTTGCATCATTGAATCCTCTTTCTTTGAGGTATTCAAGCGCATTCAATTGGCCTTCCTCTGATTCCAACAATTGCTTGGAAAAATATTTGGCAGCAAATTGATTGATGATGTGAAGACTGTCCGCTACCTGTTGTTGTTCTTTGTATTCGGGACTGCTTTCTGTTTCCTCAATTTCGACATTGTATCTGTTGGCCAGCCATTTGAGCGCCTCCGGATAGGTGAATTTTTCATGATCCATGACAAATCCGATCGCATTGCCACTTTTCCCACAACCAAAGCATTTGTAAATTTCTTTTGAAGGAGAAACGGTAAAAGAGGGCGTTTTTTCATTGTGAAATGGGCATAGTCCGAGGTAGTTGGTACCCCTTCTTTTCAGTTTCACGAAGTTGCCAACGACATCCATGATGTCAATCCGGCTTTGGATTTCCTGTATGGTTTGCTGAGAGATCAAAAAAATATATGAACCCGTGAAATTAATAGAAAAAGACCTCATCGACAAACACCCATCCTTTTTCTTTCTTGCCAGGGTGCCATGGAGGAAGTCGCTGCAGATTGATGGCCTCCACTTCGATGAAGGGATAAAGGCCAGGGATTAGCTGGACTGTAATTGGGATGATACCAGCGTTTCGTTGAGCTTTTGGTTGAATGGGACTAAAAGACCCAATCACTTTTAAGTTTGATTTGTTGCTGCCTCCTTTTATGATGATTTTTTCAGGTGGAAATACATAGGAATACGTGTTGTCTGCTATGCTCAATACAGCTTGCTTGATAACGGCAGGCTGACTAAAATAAAATCCAGCTTTCATCGTCTCATCCCTGAATCCCAGCCAGTTCAAATTCAAATTTGTAGTTATTCCCTTGTTGAAATCAATCAGTGCAACAGATCCGTTTGACTTGTATCTATCAGCTGGGCGATGGATCAACACAGCTGAGTCTACTTTTGCTCCTTTAAGGAAATAGGTAAAGTTGGAGGGGTTGCTCGACATCCAACCATCTGATACGGCAATGGCGTTGATCTGTGTGAGTCCACTGATATTAAATGGTTTTGTATAGATCATTCCATTGGATGAATCAGGAACCGATCCATCTGTGGTATATTTTATTTGTGCACCCGGAAGTGGATGTTTCAACTGAACAAGTTCACCTGGATCAAGAATCATCTTTTCTGCATTTGCAGTTGAAGGAGGTGTTAGCTTCAGCAATTCTTTTTCATCCGGTATATAGCCAATATCCCATTTTATGCTTGAATATTTTTTTTGAAGCAGCGTAATCTCATCACTCGTCACCTGGCTGTTCCACAAGTAAACTGATTGTAAAGATGGCAGTGTTCCCAGCGTTTCAATTTCATTTGCGCGTACAGCAGTATTGGCAAGTTTAATGGATGATAGATGTTTGTTGGATTTCAATGATGAGAGTTGCTTTCCACTGATCATTGTTCCATTCAAGTTCAATTTTTCAAGGTTTTCAAACATGGAAAGATGTTTGAAGACTGCATCATCTGCAGGCATGGACGACAGATTGATTTCTATAACCTGTTTTGCAATGGGTGAACATTCTTCCAACAACTGCAGGGAGAATTTCTCTTTCAAATAAAATTTTACAACCAGGGCAGGGGAGTTTATATCCACCGGCATGATTCTTCTAAAAGGAGAATTCAATGATTGAATATTGTCATCAACTGCTTTTGAGAATGGATACACCTTGGCTGTGTTTTCAATTGACTTCACCTCTACCATTTTAGACAGGATGGCATGCAAGGTGTCTTTCAAGTCAATTTGGTGGAATTGCAAAAGTGTATCTGCATTTCTTTTTGTCCACTCCTTGAACAGAAAGAGTTCTTCTTGTGTCAATTGCATCTTGCCCTTTGGAGGCATATGTTTATTGTCATCTATATTCAGGAGTGCCCGTTGGATAAAAAGACTTTGATCTGGATCTCCAACTGCAAATGCAGCACCCGTTTTACCTCCTTTTTGAAAGGAAGCATAGGAGTTCAAATTCAGTCCCCCTTTCATTTTCTTCTCATTGTGACATTCTATACATTTGTTTATGAGTACAGTTTGAACAAGATCTTGATAAATAAGTGTTGAGTCGCTCAATGGCATGAACGCTTTGGTATTTTTTTCTTCTTTATCAAAATTCAGATAGTCTTCGCCATGTGTTAGACTGCCGCCAAAGTGACTCCCAACCATCATCACTGTGACTGTTGTAGATACAGCTGTGATCCATAAACTTCTTTTGCGATGACTGATTTGAAATATATAAATCAGCAGATGTGATAAGAGCGCAGTTGAAATGCTGAGCCATTTGTGCTTCAGTAATATATCCGGGTCGTATTCATTGGAAGAAGCAGACAAGAGACCCAACAATGCCGTAATGGTTGCAAACAAGGCAGTATAATGTAGAAAATACGAAATGAACAATCGTTCTTGATCACTATCTTTTTTGAAAATAAATGACAATGGCAGCAGCAGAAAGATGAATGCAATGGGAAGGTGCAGCAGGACAGGATGCAGGTGTCCAAGCTGTTTCAGCCACCATGGGATATCATTCAGTGAAACAATGCACAATACAAGCATCAATGCCTGCAAGAGCATCAACAATGATCCTATGATATGAACGTGTAGCTGATTTTGTTTCATCATGCAATCACTCCTTGTACAACTTCTCCGGCAATATCTGTCAGACGGTATCTTCTACCAAGATGTTTATAAGTCAGCTGCTCATGGTTGATGCCCATGAGGTGCAGCACCGTTGCATGAAAATCGTGTACGCTTACTGGGTCTTTCACGATATTGTATCCAAATTCATCGGTTTCTCCATAAACGGTTCCTGGTTTTGTTCCGCCGCCTGCCATCCACAATGAAAAGCATTTCGGATGATGATCTCTTCCATAGCTGTCCTTTGTCAATGCACCTTGGCAATAGTTGGTTCTTCCGAATTCACCACCCCATATGATAAGCGTTTCATCTAACAATCCTCTTTGCTTGAGATCTTTGATCAAGCCAGCACTTGCACGGTCTACATCTTCTGCCTGCATGCGCATATCGCCCTCTAGGTTGCCATGTGTATCCCACCCTTGGTGATACAATTGTACAAAGCGAACGCCTGACTCTGATAATTTTCTGGCCAGCAAACAGTTTGCTGCGTAGGTGCCCGGAACCAGGCAATCGGGCCCATAGAGTTTGATGGTGCTGTTGGATTCTTTGCTGAAGTCAGTTAATTCAGGAACAGCACTTTGCATGCGATACGACATTTCATATTGTTGTATCCTTGTTTTGATTTCTGGGTCACCGATGTTTTCGAAAGATGCTGCATTGAATTTAGCCAACATATCCAGCATGTCTCTTCTGTTTTGTTTGTCATGCCCTTCCGGATTATTGAGATACAACACCGGATCTTCTCCACTGCTGAACACAACACCTTGGTGGACACTGTCCAGAAATCCATTGGTCCATAATTTTGAATACACTCCCTGTCCGTTTCCTCTTCCTCTTGAAAGCAAAACGCAGTAGGAGGGGAGATTTGAATTTTCGCTACCCAATCCATAGCTCATCCATGCGCCCATGCTGGGTCTGTTTCCCTGTTGTGCGCCGGTTTGAAAAAACGTCAAAGCAGGATCATGGTTGATGGCTTCTGTATGCATCGTTTTGATAAAACAAAGATCATCAACGATGGCTGCCATGTGCGGAAACAATTCTGAAACCCAGGCACCTGACTGACCATGCTGTGCAAAATTGAACGTGGATCCAACAAGTGGAAATTTCTCCTGGTTGGAAGTCATGCCTGTCAATCGTTGTCCCATTCTGATGGATGCCGGAAGTTCTGCTCCATGCATCTTATTCAACAATGGTTTGTAATCAAAGGTTTCCAATTGAGAGGGAGCTCCGTTTTGAAAGAGATAAATGATTCTTTTTGCTTTGGGTGCAAACTGTGCAACACCCAATTGCATGGCAGCCTGCGATTCGGCCCCTATGAATTGATCTTTGAAAAGGAGTCCTCCCAATGCTGCACCGCCCATTCCCAATCCAGCTTTGGTTAAAAAATGTCGTCGGGTGACATTTAACCTGAATTCCTTTTCTTGCTGTTCCATTTTCATTTTACAGTTGTTTCGTCAAGGTTGAATAAAAGTTGATTGACTTGCATCAATGCGGCTGTTTCACCCAAATCTTTTGTTTTGATCTGATTGTACTCTCCAGCTTTGATAAATGACGCTGCTTTTATTTTGTTTTGATTGAATCTATTTTTTTCCTGTGTATAATATTGCTGAAGCATTTCCATTTCACTGTCGTTGGGTTTTCTGCAGAGAATCAGCTGAAACAGTTTTTTCAATTTCTCTTTTTCGGTCAGTTGCAGGTTGGCGATGTTCTGCGCCAGCACTCTTGCAGCTTCCAATATTTGCGGGTCGTTCATCAGTACCAACGCTTGCAGTGGAGTATTTGTTCTTGATCGAGTTACTTCGCATTGGTCTCTTGTACTGGCATCCATGATCAGCAGAGCAGGCGGGGGAGCTGTACGTTTGATGAAGTTGTACAAACCTCTTCTGTATAGTTTATCTCCTTTGTCCTGCACATACTTTGCGAGCTCACCGCGGCCTGATGTGGTTGATTCCCAAACACCTTTGGGCTGATATGGTTTCACACTTGGTCCGCCAATCTCTTTGTTCAAGATACCTGCAGCAGAAAGGATCAGATCTCTTTGCAGTTCGGCACTGAGTCTCAATCTTGGATAATAACTCAAGTATTTGTTTTCTGGATCTGTTTGAAGTTTATCTGTTGTTCGTTTGGTGCTTTGTCTGTAGGTGGTTGATGTAACAATCATTTTCACCAAACGCTTGATGTCCCATCCCTTCTCCATGAAGTCAACCGACATCCAGTCAAGCAATTCAGGATGGCTGGGCAATTCTCCCTGCATGCCAAAATCACCAACGGTTTTTACCAATCCTTTTCCAAAAAACTCATTCCAAATTCTGTTTACAAAAACTCTTGCGGTAAGCGGATTCTTAGGATCAATCATCCACTTTGCCAATCCCAATCTGTTTTTTTCAAATTTTTTCGTGTTGAAGCTCAGTATGCTGGTGGGCGTATTCATGTCAACCGTATCTGCCGGCTGATCATAATTGCCCCTTCGCAGCAGTTGTGTTGGACGAATACCCATGCTGTCCTTCATCACCATCACCACAACAGGAGAAGTATCTTTTTTATTAATAAAATTCATCACCGTCTTTACATCCTCCGTGGTGATCTTCATGTTGGGTGGATCGCCGGGGGATGCGAGTTGAATATCACCTACCAATCCTTTTTCAGGCACTTGATTGAAAAAGGCGAACATGCTGTAATAATCTTTTTGGGAGACTGGATCGTACTTATGATCGTGGCATTTGGCGCATTCAAGTGTAATCGACATGAATGCTTTTCCAAACGTATTTGTTCTGTCGGTCACATATTCAATTCTGTATTCTTCATCAATGACCCCACCTTCCTGGGTAATTTTATGGTTTCTGTTGAATCCGGTGGCCAATAACATTTCTTTTGTAGGGTTGGGCAGTAAATCGCCAGCTAATTGCCATGTGATGAATGTTGAGTAAGGATAGTTTTGGTTGAAGGCATGAATCACCCAATCTCTCCATGGCCACATGGTTCTGTATCCATCATCCTGGTAACCATGGCTGTCGGCATATCTGGCAAGGTCCATCCAGGGTATGGCCATTTTTTCACCGTAATGTTTGCTTGACAGCAGTTCATCAACTATTTTTTCGTAGGCATCGGGTGATTGATCGCTTAAAAACTTTTCTTGCATTTCGATGGAAGGAAGCAATCCCGTGATGTCCATGCTCACCCTTTTCAGCAATGTTTCTTTCTCTGCTTCTTCATTCGGGTCCAATCCGACTTCTTCTAGTTTTTTGAAAATAAAATGATCTATTTCATTGCGTGGATTGTAATCGTCGTCTACATCAGGAACGCTGGATTTTACAGGTGCAATGAATGCCCAATGTTTCTTGTACTTGGCTCCTTGTTGAATCCATTTCTTCAGGATGGCAATCTCTCTCTTGCTCAATGCAAGGTTGGAAGATGGTGGAGGCATCATTTCGGATGTGTCTGATGAAACTATTCTTGTATACAATGCAGATGCCATTGGATCGCCGGGAACAATCACATGACGTGATGGATCATCCTTGAGTGCTGCAAATGCACCTTCTTCGGTGTCCAAGCGAAGATTGGCTTCTCTTTTGTTAGCGTCAGGTCCATGGCATTTAAAACATCTGTCAGATAAAATGGGTCTTACGTGAAAATTGAAATCCACTACATCAGGTATAGCCTGATCGACGGATTTTTCTCTCATCACAAAAAATCCTGTTGCACATAGCAATGAGATCAAAGCCAGTGAGAGGAAATATATCTTCTTTGTTTGGATGAGTTGAATGAATTTGGATTTCATTGGCTGGGAAGTTCGGTTACTAAGTTAATGAATTTTTTTGCACAGAATGTTGATTTACAGTGTAGAAATAAAGGAAGTCTGAACTGCATTTCAAGTAATTTTGCAGTAGAAATTTTACCCCCATGAAAACGAATCAACCCAAGGAACTGAAAAATCAAGACCTGATCAATTTTGTCAAAGAAATGGCGGAGGTCTGCACACCCGATAGCATTCATTGGTGCGATGGCTCAACAGAAGAATACAATCAGATGTGCAGTCTGTTGGTGCAGAACGGGACTTTCACAAAACTCAATCAAGATAGATGGCCCAATTCATATGCTTGCAACTCCGATCCGAGCGATGTGGCAAGGGTCGAAGACAAAACATTCATTTGCAGCAGAAGAAAAGAAGATGCGGGTCCTACGAACAACTGGGTAGATCCCAAAGAAATGAAAGCAAAAATGAAAGCACTGTTCAGGGGCTCCATGCAAGGCAGAACCATGTATGTGATTCCTTTTTGCATGGGACCATTGGGGTCACCGCTTGCAAAAATGGCCGTACAGGTTTCTGATTCGCCCTATGTGGTGGTCAATATGCATATCATGACAAGGGTAGGATCAAAAGTACTGGATCTGATTGGTGAAGAGGGAGAATACATCAAGTGTTTGCATTCTCTCGGTGCTCCATTGCAACCCGGACAAAAAGACGTTCCATGGCCTTGCAATCCTACTGTTAAATACATTGTTCATTATCCCGAAGACCGTTCAATTGTTTCCTACGGTTCCGGATATGGAGGAAATGCATTGCTTGGAAAAAAATGCTTTGCACTGCGCATTGCTTCGGTGATGGGAAAGGAAGAAGGATGGTTGGCAGAGCACATGCTTATACTTGGTGTGGAAGATCCGCATGGTCGCAAAACATACGTTGCTGCTGCATTTCCAAGTGCATGCGGTAAAACAAATTTTGCCATGTTGATTCCACCGGGGGATATGAAAGGTTGGAAAGTCACAACAGTGGGAGATGATATTGCATGGATCAAACCAGGCAAAGACGGGCGACTCTATGCCATCAACCCAGAATACGGATACTTTGGGGTAGCCCCAGGAACCAATGCAAAAACCAATCCAAATGCCATTGCAGCACTTTCAAAAAACAGCATCTTCACCAATGTTGGTATCACACCAGAGGGTGATGTTTGGTGGGAGGGATTGACCAAAGAAGTACCGAAGGGCATCAAGAATTGGAAAGGGGAATTGCATGATCCATCAAGTGGTCAGCCTGTTGCCCATCCAAACGCACGTTTCACTGCCCCCGCACATCAGTGTCCAAGCATTGATGCTGCATGGGAGCATCCAAACGGAGTTCCCATCAGCGCTTTTATTTTTGGCGGAAGAAGAAGCACCACCATTCCATTGCTTTATCAAGCTTTTAATTGGAATTATGGTGTGTACATGGCTGCTACCATGGGCTCTGAGACCACTGCAGCTGCTTTTAGTGATATTGGAAAAGTAAGAAGGGATCCATTCGCGATGTTGCCATTCTGCGGTTATCACATGGCCGATTACTTCAACCATTGGTTGCAGTTTGGTAGAAATCTTCCCAATCCACCGAGAATTTTTGGCGTCAACTGGTTCCGGAAAGATGAGCAGGGAAATTTTACATGGCCGGGATTTGGAGATAATATGCGCATGTTGAAATGGATCGTAGAAAGAGTCAATGGAGAGGTATCGGCAATAGAAAGCCCCATTGGGTGGATGCCCAAATACGTAGACATTGATTGGGGTGAATTGAAGTTTACACCAGAACAATATGATAAAGTGATGGAAGTTGACAGAGAGGCATGGAAAACAGAAATACTTGCACATGAAGAACTCTTCTCTAAAATGTTCGACAGACTGCCAAAGGAATTTTTCTTCATGCGCGAACTGTTGCTCTCAGGATTGTGGAGATCACCCGCACATTGGTCGCTTGCTCCCGAAATTCATTAGTTTGCAATACAATTCATTTTACATGCAAAAAATTGTTATCACCCTTTTCATCATGATCCACAGTTTTTTTGGTTTTAGTCAGTTTTTCAATCCGGAAAAATATCCTGTATATCAAGGCAATGATTTGGGATTGAACTATTCAACTTCTGCATCCACATTTAAAATATGGAGTCCGACTGCAGAAAAAGCTTTGTTGCTACTGTACAAAAATGCATTGGGCGGAACTCCGATTGAAACCATAGAAATGCAGAGGGGCGTACAGGGTACCTGGACCAAAACCATTTCAAGAAACCTGAAAGGAGTGTATTATGTTTTTAAAATTTACTCCCACGGAAAATGGTTGAATGAAGTTCCAGATCCATATGCAAAGGCAGTTGGAACCAATGGCAGGAGAGCAGTAGTTATTGATTTGAAGACAACCAATCCGCGCGATTGGGACTTGGATCGATCTCCATTATTCAGCAATAGGAAAAATCTTTCGAGCCAGTTAGGCGGACTCCCAACGGATGCAGTGATATATGAAATGCATGTCCGTGATTTTACAATCGACAAACAATGCGGTGTACAGACCAGAGGGAAATACCTTGGACTTACTGAAGCTGCATCCATGAATATTGCTGGAGTTCAAACAGGATTGGATCATTTGCAGGAGTTGGGTGTTACACATGTGCATCTGTTACCGGTATATGATTTTTACAGCATTGATGAAAGCAAAAAAGACAGCAATCAATACAATTGGGGATATGATCCACTGAATTACAACACACCTGAAGGATCATACTCCAGCAATCCAGATGATGGGGTGACTAGAATCAAAGAGTTCAAGGAAATGATGAAGGCGCTGCATCAGAAAAAGATCCGCGTTGTGATGGATGTTGTATACAATCATACCATGTTTACCGAAAATTCTTATTTCAATCAGTTGGTACCAGGATATTATTACAGACAAAAAGAGGATGGTTCTTTTTCAAATGCATCTGCCTGCGGAAATGAAACAGCAAGTGAAAGACCAATGATGAGAAAATTCATGTTGGAGTCGCTCAAGTATTGGGTAAAAGAATATCATATCGATGGATTCAGGTTTGATTTGATGGGCATTCACGACATCGAAACAATGAACATGATATCCAACGAGCTAAGAGCCATCAAACCGGATATATTATTATATGGAGAAGGGTGGACTGCCGGGTCATCGCCTTTGCCTGATTCACAAAGGGCCTTGAAAAAAAATGCATATCAGTTGTCCAATATCGCAGTATTCAGCGATGATCTGCGAGACGCCATCAAAGGAAGTGTGTTTGAGCCATTGGACCGTGGATTTGCAAGCGGGAAAACTGGCATGGAGGAGTCCATCAAATTTGGCATCACTGCAGCCTGTGAACATCCACAGGTTGATTACTCAAAAGTGAATTATTCAAAAGCGCCCTATGCCAAAAATCCTTCACAGGTCATCAGTTATGTGGATTGCCACGACAACAATATTTTGTGGGATAAATGGGCGATCTCCAATGCTGATGATACTGTAATTGCCAGAAGAGAAATGCACAAACTTGCGTTGACCATTGTTCTGACTTCTCAAGGGATTCCATTTTTGCATGCAGGAACAGAATTTTTGCGATCCAAGAAAGGTGTCGAAAACTCATTCAATTCCTCTGATGACATAAATAAAATCAATTGGTTCGACAAGGCAGACAACTCTGATGTATTTCAATATGTCCGTGCACTCATTTCCATGCGCAAAGATCATCCAGCATTTAGGTTGACAACGCAAAAGGAAATAGCCTCATTGATTGATTTTAAGCAAGGGGAAAACGGACTTGTTGGTTATGAGATCAATGGAAAGGCAGCTGGTGATGAATGGAGCAAGATTTTTGTCTTGTTCAACGGTAACAGCAAAGCGCAACATGCAACGATTCCAGCTGGAAGCTGGTCGGCTTTTGTACTGAACAATCAGATCTCTGCTACTGGTACAGCAGTCAATACCGAAATCCAATTGCAGCCGCATTCAGCAGCGATTTTGTATCAAAAATAGCTGTTGTAGGCCACCATGTCCACAAATTTGCAGAAGTCCTCATTCTGCAATATTTTTGCAACTCTTTTAAACAGTACTTTATGTCAAGAATCATTGCGTTTCGTGAAGCACTCAGGGAGGCCATGCAAGAGGAAATGAGAAGAGATGATAGGGTTTTCATTCTTGGTGAAGAAGTAGCTGAGTACAATGGTGCATACAAGGTTAGTCAGGGTATGTTGGACGAGTTTGGTCCCAAGCGTGTGATTGATACGCCCATTGCTGAGTTGGGATTCACTGCTGTTGCAGTAGGTGCTGCTCAAAATGGTTTGAGACCCATTGTTGAATTCATGACATGGAACTTTGCCGTGCTGCCCCTCGATCAAATTTTAAATACTGCATCCAAGATGTTGGCCATGAGTGGTGGACAAGTTGGATGTCCAATTGTATTCCGCGGTCCCAATGGATCAGCCGGACAATTGGGCGCACAGCACTCAACCGCATTTGAAAGTTTATATGCCAATATACCCGGACTCAAAGTCATATCTGTTTCAAATCCATATGACGCGAAGGGATTGTTGAAAAGTGCCATCCGCGATGATGATCCGGTTATATTCATGGAAAGTGAGGTGATGTATGGTGACAAAGGAGAAGTGCCTGAAGAAGAATACCTCATTCCAATTGGTAAAGCTGATATCAAAAGAGCAGGAAGAGATGTTACCGTCGTATCATTCAACAAAATGATGAAGGTTGCTTTGGGTGCTGCAGAAGAACTTGAAAAGGAAGGCATCAGCGCGGAAGTAATTGATTTGAGAACCATACGTCCACTTGACTGGATGACCATCTTGGAAAGTGTCAAAAAAACAAATCGACTCGTTATAGTCGAAGAGCAGTGGCCATTCGCTTCTGTATCATCTGAAATTACTTACAGGATTCAAAAAGAAGGCTTTGATTATTTGGATGCTCCCATCAGAAGAATCACCGCTGCAGATGCACCAATGCACTATGCTCCCAATCTTGTTGCTGCATATCTTCCCGACGTTGCAAGAACTGTCAAGTTGATCAAAGAAGTGATGTACATTCAAAAGTAGATGATACCCTTGAAAAGAATAATATTCGTCTTTTCAATCCTTTTATCTCTCAACATCGTCTCGCAGGAAAAAGTTGATACTGCTGCATTGGATGCAGTCGTTGTCAAAGGCTTTGAGTCAAACAAGTCACTTCTCAACACGCCAGCTACTATTGTACATATTGGCAAACAAACCCTGAATGCAAATTCAGCATTTTCCTTGCTGCCTGCGCTCAATACAGCCAGTGGTGTCAGGATGGAGGAGCGGTCACCCGGAAGCTATCGTTTGTCCATCCGCGGAAGTTTGCTGAGATCGCCATTCGGAATCAGAAATGTAAAAGTGTATTACGACGATTTTATTCTGACTGATGCCGGCGGAAATACATACATGAATCTGTTGGATATACATGCCGTCAACGGAATCGAATTGATCAAGGGTCCATCAGGAAGTTTATATGGAGCAGGCACTGGCGGGGCAGTTTTACTCAATGGTTTCGGAAAGTCAAAAGACAGCAGCGATTTGAAATTGCGCTTGTTGGGTGGAAGTTTTGGCACCCTTCAGCAGTCAATTCAATATCAATACCAATCAAAGGATGTTCAGCTTAACTTTTTGCAGGGACATTTTCAATCCAATGGTTACAGAGTACAAAGCAAGATGCGCAAAGACAATATCCAGCTGAATATGCGCATCAAAAGCAATGAAAAAGTTTCAACTGATTTGATTTTGTTTTATGCTGATCTTTTTTATCAAACACCTGGAGGACTCACCCTTGCCCAGTTCAATGCCAATCCAAGGCAATCCAGACCAGCAACTGCAACTTTGCCTTCTGTAGTTGATCAAAGGACTGCTATTTACAACAAAACAGCATTTGTCGGTTTCTCCAATACCTATCAGATAAGTTCAAAATGGAAGACAGTGAGTTCTGTAACAAACGGACTTACAAGATTCAGAAATCCTTTCATTACCAATTATGAAAAAAGGAGGGAGTATAACCTGGGACTTCGCTCTAAGATAGTCTACGAAGATAATTTGCCGATTCCACTCCAATGGGTCAGCGGTTTTGAAATTCAAAAAGGGGAGTATGCGATTGACAGCAGTGGAAACAACAAGGGTACTCCAGACGGAAATAAGGTAACAGATGAACTTGTTGCCAGGCAGCAATTCGCATTTACACAATTGAATCTGCAGCCGTTGGAGTACTTGCAGATTCAGTCTGGTCTCAGCATCAATCGTTTTTTTTATTCAATTGAAAGAACACTAGGAATCCCCTCTACTGGTTTGAAGGAGTTGGATTTCAACCGTCAACTGCTGCCCAGGTTTGCACTGCTGTTGGCACCTATGAAAAATATTTCATTGTTTGGGCAATTGTCAAAAGGATATTCTTCACCTTCCATCGCAGAAATCCGTCCGTCTGCTGGGGGGATATACAGCGGACTCCAGGCCGAGTATGGCTGGAACAAGGAAGTTGGTCTGAAAGTGAGTGCATGGAGAAATAAATTTTTTATGCAGGCTTCGCTTTTCCAATTTGATCTCAAAAATGCTATTGTTCGCAGGGTCAACAACAATGGAGCAGAATACTTTGTGAACGAAGGTGATGTTCAGCAGAAAGGAATTGAATTGGAGTATCAGTATCATTGGATAAATATGCTGCGCCAAAGATTTTTCAAATCAATTAAATGGTCACAGGCAATCACGCTGAATGATTTTCGTTTTGTGAATTATAAAAACAATCAAACAAGTTTTGCGGGCAATCAATTGACAGGTGTTGCAGATAAGGTGATTGTTTCAACTTTATCAATGGATATAACAAAGAAAATCTACTGGAATATTCAATTCATTTATGTTGGCAAGATGCCGCTCAATGATGCAAATACTTTCTTCAGTGATCCATACCGGCTCTGGCAATCGAAGCTAGGGTGGAGATCAGGACATGCCAGACCTATTGAAATATTTTTGTTGGCAGATAATATTGGCAATGAAAAATATTCTTTGGGCTTCGACATCAATGCATTTGGCAACAGATTTTACAATTCTGCACCCGGAAGAAATATTCAATTCGGTTTGATCATCGATCTCAAGTAAAAATTATTTTGCAGTGCTCATTTTTTGAGCAAACAACCAATTCAGTAGTTGGGGCTCTGCAAATGCATTCTTCCAGCTGTCGTGATTTACGCCCGCGTACTCGGTATACTTTGCGTTGGGATTTGTTTTTTTGAGGATGCCGTAAATCAACCTGCTATTTGAAACATGAATGACAGCGTCTTTGTCACCATGAAAAATCCAAATGGGAAGATTTTTCCGGTATTCTTTCAATTTATTTGGATTGGTTGCACCACATATAGGAAACGCTGCTGCAAAAGTTTGTGGCTTTCTCCATAACAATTCCAACGTTCCAAAGCCGCCCATGGAGAGTCCTCCGATATACACTCTTTTTTTATCAATCTGATTTGACTGCAACAATGTATCTATGAAGTCACTGACAAGTTTCAGGGGTTTTCTGATGGCTGCAACGTCTGAAAATTCATATCCAGTACTGTCTTTGAGTGAGTTCTTGTTGTATTCTGACCATTTGTCGTTTGCAGGACATTGAGGGAAAATCACAATTGCCGGAAACTTTATGCGGTTCAGAGAATCAAGAAAAACATCAGCGCCCCATGTCAGCTGGGCTTCATTGTCACTGCCTCTCTCGCCAGCACCATGTAAAAAAATCAGCAACGGATATTTTTTGCTTGCATCAAAATTGATGGGTGTGAGAATTCTGCATGGCAGTGTGTCTTCACCCGATATGAACAGTTGTTTTTCAAAAAGATCTTTGTCTTGTGCAATAACAGTGGAAGTGGAAAATGCAAGAAGCATCAGCATGGGGAGAGTGATTTTCATTGCAGGAGTTCTTTACATGAATGTAATAAAAAGTTTTGTTATAAACGTCTTGTGATGATGGGTAAAATGTTGTTTTTCCAGCTAGAAAAACTTCCAGCGTTGATTTGATTTCTTGCCTCAGTGACAAGCCATAAATAAAAAGCCAGGTTCTGAATACTTGCAATGGTGAGTCCCAGTATCTCTTTGCTTTTGATCAGGTGTCTCAAGTAAGATTTTGAGTAAAAATTGGAGACATTGTTATCCAGTGCGGGATCAATTACAGCGTGATCGAATTCCCATTTTTTATTGTCTATGTGGATGATTCCCTCTGAAGTGAAGAGCATCTCATTTCTACCATTTCTGGTTGGCATCACACAGTCAAACATGTCTACACCAAATGAAATACATTCCAGCAAATCTTGCGGTGTTCCGACACCCATCAAGTACCTGGGTTTGTTCTCTGGCAGATATTCACATGACCATGCGCACATTTCATAAATCAGTTGAGTTGGTTCACCAACGCTCAGTCCTCCAATTGCATTTCCCACAGCTTGTTTCGAAGCAATGTATTCACATGAAGCTTTTCTGAGATCTTTTTCAGTGCCGCCTTGCGCGATGGGAAATAAATTTTGATCATATCCATACAGGCCCTCAGTTTCATTGAAGCGGTGGAAGCAACGGTCTAGCCAACGGTGTGTGAGTTCCATTGAATTTTTCACGTACGCATATTCACTGGGATAAGCGGGACATTCATCGAATACCATGATGATATCACCGCCAATGACACGTTGGATATCCATTGCTTTTTCCGGGGTAAACAGATGTTTAGATCCGTCGATATGGCTTTGAAAGACCACCCCTTCTTCATTGATTTTTCTGTTAGAGGCAAGAGAGAAAACTTGGTATCCGCCACTGTCTGTTAGAATTGGTTTTTCCCATCCGTTGAATTTATGCAAACCACCTGCAGATTGCAGCACATCCAATCCTGGTCGCAAGTAAAGATGGTAGGTATTCCCCAGAATGATTGCAGCTTTTACATTTTCCTCCAGTTGTTGTTGCGTCACTGCTTTGACAGTCCCCGCGGTTCCAACCGGCATGAAAATGGGTGTTTGAATGGTGCCATGATCTGTTGCGATTGTTCCGGTCCGCGCTTTCGAATGCGGATCCTTTTTTTCAATCTGAAAGGAGAGTGGGGGCATGCTGCAAGTTACTCAGAAAGCTTGATCAAATATGACCAGGTTGTTTTACATTTGATCCAATAAAAATCAGTTTATGGAAACAGGCTTGTTGCATTTACATAATTTGTTGCGTTGGGTTATTCTGGTGTTGCTTGTATTGTCGGTCTTACAATCATACAACGGTTGGAAGTCAAATAAAACTTTTTCAGCAGGAGATAAGAAAATCTGGTTGTTCACCATGATTTCAGCACACATCACCCTTTTATTGGGATTGTATCAGTGGACGCTCGGCAGGTTCGGATTGTTCACTTTCGTAAAACCAGAAGGCGTATCGATGATGAAGGATGCCACCCTCAGATTTTATCAAATGGAACATCCAGTAACAATGATTCTAGCCATTGTGCTGATTACCTTGGGATATGGCATGTCTAAGAAGTCCGTTTCCGATGTTGATAAGTTCAAAAAGGCCTTCCGTTATTTCTTGGTTGCCCTCGTTCTGATACTCATTTCCATCCCCTGGCCGTTCAGAGAAATCGGTAGACCGCTCTTCCCGGGTATGTAAGAACGTGTTTTTCAGGCCTATTTTTACAAATAATTGATAATCAGCAGACTAATCCAAATTTGGTTTTGGGTTATGATAGGCGTTAAATAATGTCAACTTATTTTTCAAATTACGTTGATTTTCTTATCTTTGCGCTCCCAAAAACTATGGCCAAACAGGATCTCATCAAGCAAGACGGAATAATTGTAGAAGCACTCAGCAATGCAATGTTCAAGGTGAAATTGGAAAATGGGCATGAAATCCTTGCTACCATCTCAGGCAAAATGAGGATGCACTATATCCGAATTTTACCGGGTGATAAAGTGGGAGTTGAGATGAGTCCATACGATTTGACAAGGGGAAGAATCATTTTTAGGTACAAGTAAACAACACTCTTCGGAGGAAAAATTAGAGATATGAAAGTTAGAGCATCCATCAAAAAGCGTAGTGCAGACTGCAAGATTGTACGTCGCAAAGGAAAGTTGTACGTCATCAACAAAAAGAATCCCAGATTTAAGCAGCGTCAAGGTTAATCAACATTTCAAAAGCTAAAATTCAAAAATATATATGGCTCGTATAGCAGGTATAGATTTGCCAAAGAACAAAAGAGGTGAGATTGGTCTCACATACATATTCGGAATTGGACGTGCAACTGCACAGTACATTCTTGATAAAGCCAACATCAACTACGATAAAAAAGTGAACCAGTGGAATGACGATGAACTGAATGCAATCAGGAACATCATCACCAATGAATTCAAAGTTGAAGGACAGCTTCGTTCTGAGGTTCAGATGTCTATCAAGCGTTTGCTTGACATAGCCTGCTACCGCGGACTTCGTCACCGTAAAGGATTGCCAGTGAGAGGTCAGAGAACCAAAACCAACTCTCGTACCAGAAAAGGTAAGAGAAAGACAGTTGCTGGTAAGAAAAAGGCGCCTAAGAAGTAATTATATGCACCCATTCAACTGTTCAATGCCGGAAACCATGTGCAGGAGAGGATTGAACAGGGTCTGAAAAGACTGACAACATTTAGAGTACCTATTTTAAAAAATTATGGCCAAGGCACAACAACAAACCAGCGCTAAAGCAGCTGCGAAGAAAAGAGTGGTGAAAGTAGACAGTTTCGGAGATGCACACATCAACGCCACTTTCAACAACATCATCATCAGTTTAACTAACAAGTCGGGACAGGTTATTTCCTGGAGCAGTGCAGGTAAGATGGGATTCAGAGGTTCCAAGAAGAATACCCCATACGCTGCACAGATGGCTGCGCAGGATGCTGCAAGGGTAGCTACGGAGGCAGGATTGAAGAGAGTGGATGTATACGTTAAAGGTCCCGGTGCAGGTAGAGAAGGTGCCATCCGTGCGTTGGCAAACTCCGGAATCGAAGTGGTTATGATCAAGGACATCACTCCATTGCCGCACAATGGTTGCCGTCCTCCTAAAAAGCGTCGTGTATAATCAATTATTTATAAAGGACAACAGATTCAGTTTTTTGATTTTTTCATAATCTGCTGTCTAAACTAAAAAATCAAAACAAAAAACTATGGCTCGTTACACTGGACCCAAAACAAAAATTTCGAGAATCTTCGGAGAACCCATTCTGGGCAATGGAAAGTATCTCGACAAAAACAGCAACCCTCCCGGACAGCATGGTGCGCAACGCAAACGCAAGTCACTCGGAGAGTATGCTATTCAGTTGAAAGAAAAACAAAAAGCAAAATACACATATGGTGTGTTGGAGCGTCAGTTCCGCAAGACTTTTGAGGAAGCTGCCCGTCTGAAAGGTGTTACTGGTGAAAACCTCATCAAATTGTTGGAGGCTCGCTTGGACAATACTGTATACCGCATGGGGATTGCTCCTTCAAGACCCGCTGCACGTCAGTTGGTTTCACACAAGCACATCATGGTAAACGACGTGGTTGTCAACATTCCTTCTTTCCAATTGAAGCCGGGTGATGTGATCACCGTTGCTGGAAAGAGCAAAGAAAGCGAAAGCTTCAAAGCGTTGATGAGACCCAAAAATCCAAAGATTGGATGGGTTGATTTCAATGAGAATGCACTATCTGGAACTTTTGTAGCATATCCAGAAAGGGAGAGTGTTCCTGAGAACATCAAGGAGCAGCTTATCGTCGAATTGTATTCTAAGTAATCTTGCCCGGGCTGATATTTCAGCTCAGGGTCTTTATATCACCCTTCTGATCTTATTCAGAAGATTAACAAGTAAAACTGAAATTTAAATATGGCCATTTTAAATTTCCAACAACCGGAAAAAATCGTACTTCAGAAAGTAACTGATTTTGAAGCTCAATTTGAGTTTAAGCCTCTTGAACCAGGATACGGCGTTACCATTGGTAATGCACTCCGCAGGGTTCTTTTGAATTCTTTGGAAGGATATGCCATCTCTGGTATTGCCATTGAAGGTGCTGACCACGAATTCGCCACACTTAAAGGAGTGGTGGAGGACGTAACTGAAATCATCCTCAACCTCAAGCAAATCAGATTCAAGAAAATCCTCGATCATGATGTACAGAATGAAAAGCTGACTTTATCCATCAAAGGAAAGTCTGAATTCACTGCTGGCATGATTGATGAAGTCACAGGAACTTTCCAGGTGATGAATCCAGAACTGTTGATTTGCAGCATGGATCCTTCAGCAAAATTGAATATCGAGCTCTACATCTCAAAGGGTAGAGGGTATGTTCCAGCTGAAGACAACAAAATCAAAGAAGCTCCATTCGGATATATTCCCATCGACTCTATCTATACTCCGATCAAGAACGTGAAGTATGCGATTGAAAACACACGTGTTGAACAGCGTACAGATTTCGAAAAACTCTTGTTGGATGTAGTGACTGATGGTACCATTCACCCTGAAGAAGCAGTGAAGCAGGCTTCTCGCATCCTGATTCAACATTTGATGATCATCACTGATGAGAACATCACATTTGACAACAAGGAAGAGAAGAAGGAAGACCTGGTTGACGAGCAAACGTTGCAACTCAGAAAAGTATTGAAGACTCCTTTGGAAGACTTGGATCTTTCAGTGCGTGCCTTCAACTGCCTGAAAGCTGCTAAAATCAACAGTTTGAGCCAGCTTGTACAATATGAGCAGGAAGATTTGATGAAGTTTAGAAACTTCGGACAAAAATCACTTTCTGAAATTGAGCAGGTGTTGCAAGAAAGAGGACTTCACTTTGGCATGGATCTTGCCAAATTGGGTATCGATGTAGATGAGTTTTAATTCATTATTATAAACAGGCTGTAATTCCTGACACGGTACAGCTTTAAAACAAACAGTCATGCGTCACGGAGACAAAATCAACAACCTAGGCCGTAAAAAGGCCCACCGCGAGGCCCTCATGGGTAACCTTGCCAGTCAGCTGATCACCTACAAGAGAATTGTTACAACACTTGCAAAAGCAAAGGCGTTGAGAACATTCATCGAGCCGTTGATCACCAAAACAAAAAAATCAGCAAGCAAGGAGCAAATCATGCACAATCACCGCATTGTTTTCTCTTATTTGCAAGACAAATCTGCTGTAAAAGAACTCTTCACCAACATTGCGCCCAAAGTAGCTGGTCGTCCTGGTGGATATACCCGCATCATCAAGCTGGGTATCCGTTTAGGAGACAACGCAGAGAGAGCCATGATCGAGTTGGTTGACTTCAATGAAATTTACGGCAAAGGAAAAGGCGAGGCAGCAGCTCCAGCCAAAAAAACCAGAAGAAGTGGCGGTGCCAAAAAGAAATCAGCAACGGCTGAAGCTCCAGCAGCTGAAGCACCTGCAGCAACTTCAGAAGAATCAACCGCATCAGAATAAGAAAATGTTGATAAATTATCATAGTAAAGGCAGGTCGTTTGACACTGCCTTTTTTATTTTGTAAAAAATTAGCAAATGCCCAATCAAGAAACAAATACGGTCCCTGCAGTGCTGGTTCTGGAAGACGGAATGGTTTTCCATGGTAAGTCATTCGGGAAAATCGGGACTACCTCCGGAGAACTGTGTTTCAATACCGGGATGACTGGTTATCAGGAAGTATTTACCGACCCGAGTTATTACGGGCAGGTGCTGATCATGAACAATGTTCATACCGGCAACTATGGTGTAAAGCCTGAAGATGTGGAGAGCGATACGGGTAAGATCAAAGGATTGATTGGAAGAAACCTGGAAGAGAAATACAGCAGGCTCATGGCGAATGATTCACTGCAGCATTATCTCCTTCAACAGAACATAGTGGCTATTCAAGATGTCGACACACGCGCACTTGTAACGCACATACGTGAAAAAGGAGCGATGAACTGCATCATCTCCTCTGAAATCACAGATATTCAACAATTGAAGGATGCATTGAAAGAGGTGCCTTCTATGGACGGACTCGAACTGGCTTCACTTGTTACAACGGACAAGGTCTATCATATGGGAGATCCGGCTGCTGCGATTAGAATAGCCGTATTGGATTTCGGTGTGAAAAGAAACATCATCAAATGCATGGCAGACAGAGGAGCTTACGTTCGTGTGCACCCCGCCAAAACTTCTTTTGAAGAACTGCTGAAATTTGAACCACATGGTTTCTTTATTTCCAACGGTCCTGGTGATCCCTCAACAATGTCCTATGCAGTTGAAACTGTCAAAAAAATATTAGATACCAAAAAGCCTGTGTTTGGTATCTGCCTTGGGCATCAGCTATTGGCACTTGCAAATGGCATTCCAACATTCAAAATGCACCACGGACACCGTGGCCTGAATCATCCCGTTAAAAATCTAATGACCGGACTCTGTGAGATCACAACACAGAATCATGGCTTCGCAGTTGATCCAGATGCAGTAAGAAAATCTGATAAGATTGAAATCACACATATCAACCTGAACGATGATTCCATTGAAGGCATTCGGTTAAAAGACAGACCAGCTTTTTCTGTACAATACCATCCGGAAGCCACTCCAGGTCCACACGACAGCCGATACCTGTTTGATGATTTTATGCAATTGATCAATAATAACTAGATTTGTTCCATTGAAAAAGATCACCATCATCAACGGTCCCAATCTCAACCTGCTGGGCAAAAGAGAAACATCCGTTTACGGATCAGAGTCTTTTGAATTCTTTCTGGAAAAATTGAGGTCTGCCTACCCGGACGTTGATATCACTTATATACAAAGCAATATTGAAGGTGAACTGATTGATGCCATACAGCAATCTGGATTTTCACAAGATGGGATCATTATCAATCCCGGTGGCTATACACATACATCTGTTGCATTGGGCGATGCAATCGCTGCTGTATCAGCACCTGTCATAGAAGTGCATATATCGAATATCCAGGCAAGGGAGGAGTTCAGAAAAATTTCCCATATTTCTGCCAAAGCAAAAGGAACGATCGCAGGATTGGGCCTCGACGGTTATGCCTTGGCCCTTGATTATTTAAAACGTCTTTGAGTTATTTACTTTGACATTCCCGCTCTGATCACATTCAATGCTCCACCTGCTTTGAACCACTCAATCTGTTGTTCATTGTAGCTGTGGTTTGCTTGAATGGTTTCTGATGATCCGTCTTTGTGATGCAATACAACTTCGAGTGACTTACCTGAAGTGAAGCTGGTGAGTCCAACGATATCAATGCTGTCATCCTCTTGAATCTTGTTGTAATCATCTTTGTTGGCAAATGTCAATGCCAGCATTCCCTGCTTTTTCAGGTTGGTTTCATGGATGCGGGCGAATGATTTAACCATCACCACACGAACACCGAGGTGGCGTGGTTCCATGGCAGCATGTTCTCTTGAAGAACCTTCTCCATAGTTTTCATCACCAATCACGATGGATCCAATGTTGGCGGCCTTGTAAGCTCTTTGTGTTGCAGGAACTGTTCCGTATTCTCCTGTCAATTGATTTTTAACGGAATCAGTTTTTTCATTGAAGAAGTTAACTGCACCGATCAACATGTTGTTGCTGATGTTGTCGAGGTGACCACGGAATTTCAACCAGGGACCGGCCATGGAAATATGGTCAGTCGTACATTTTCCTTTTGCTTTGATCAGCAGCTTCAATCCCTTCAAATCTGTTCCCTCCCAGGCTGCAAAAGGGTAGAGCAGCTGCAAACGCTTGCTGTCATCTTTCACATTGATTTGAACTTTGCTGCCGTCTTCAGCTGGTGCCTGGTATCCTGCATCTTCAACAGAAAATCCTTTTTTGGGCAACTCATCTCCTGAAGGTGGATCCAATTTTACTTGTTCGCCTTTTCCATTGGTAAGTGTATCAGAAATTGGATTGAAAGTTAGATCACCTGCGATGGCAAGTGCTGTTACCAATTCAGGACTAGCAACAAATGCCAATGTGTTTGGATTTCCGTCTGCTCTCTTTGCAAAATTTCTGTTGAAAGAATGAACAATTGTATTGCGCTCTTGCTTCTCAGCCCCCATGCGATCCCACATACCAATACAGGGTCCACATGCATTTGCAAATACCGTTGCTCCTATTTGAGCAAATGTGTCGAGGAATCCATCACGTTCGATGGTATAACGCACGAGTTCTGATCCGGGTGTTATGGTGAATTCAGCTTTTGTTTTTAATCCTTTTTCTGCTACTTGCTTGGCTAAGCTCACTGCTCGGCTGATGTCCTCATAAGAAGAATTGGTACAGCTTCCGATGAGTCCAACTTCAACCTTTGTTGGCCAGTTGTTTTCAGCAGCGGCTTCTTTCATTTGTGAAATCGGCGTAGCCAAATCGGGTGTAAATGGACCGTTCAAATGCGGTTCCAATTCACTCAAATTGATCTCAATAACTTTATCAAAATATTTTTCAGGATTGGCATAGACCTCAGGATCGCCGGTTAAGTATGATTTTACCTGATCTGCAACATCAGCCACTTCAGACCTTCCTGTTGAACGCAGGTATCTGGCCATGCTTTCATCGTATCCAAATGTAGAAGTAGTTGCACCAATTTCAGCACCCATATTGCAAATGGTTCCCTTACCGGTACAACTCATGCTGGTAGCACCTTCTCCGAAATATTCAACAATGGCATTGGTTCCGCCCTTTACGGTGAGGATACCTGCAACCTTCAAGATGACATCTTTGGGGGATGTCCATCCATTCAATTTGCCGGTCAACTTAACACCAATCAATTTGGGCATCAGCAACTCCCAGCTTAATCCAGCCATGACGTCACATGCATCAGCACCACCCACACCAATCGCAATCATTCCCAGTCCCCCTGCATTCACCGTGTGAGAGTCGGTTCCAATCATCATTCCGCCCGGGAATGCATAGTTTTCCAACACCACCTGGTGAATGATTCCAGCTCCTGGCTTCCAAAAGCCGATTCCGTATTTATTGGAAATAGACGAGAGAAAATTATATACTTCATCATTTTCAGTGATGGCTTTCTTTAAATCTGCTTTGCTTTCATCTTTCGCTACAATCAGGTGGTCGCAGTGCACAGTTGATGGGACTGCTACTTTCTTTCTGCCAGTTGTATCAAATTGCAACAAGGCCATTTGGGCGGTTGCGTCTTGCATGGCAACTCTGTCTGGTGCGAAATCCACATAGGCTTTTCCTCTTTCAAAATCCTTGATTTCAACTCCTTTCCACAGGTGTGCGAAAAGAATTTTTTCTGCGAGTGTCAGGGGCCTTCCCAAAGCTTTTTTGGCAGCATCCACTTTCGCAGGCATTTCACTGTATGTCTTCTTGATGAGGTCTAAATCGAATACCATGGTATATTTTTTTGGGCACCGCAAAATTAATCATTTCGGTAGCCCTTACCAACTGTTCGTTGAATAATGGGAATTTTTTATATTTGGGATATGAACAGAATGAGGGACTTCATCGAATGGCATGTTTTTGGGGTCTGTACCCGTATCGGGGAACTGTTCGGAATCCCCACCACGACCATCCGAAAGTATTTTATATATATATCATGCCTTACGTTTGGGTCACCTGCGATTTTTTATCTCATTTTCGCTTTTTGGATGAATATCAAGCGATATTTCATTGAGTCCAGGAGAAACCCCGTACGATACAACTAAAGAACAGATCTCCGAATTTTTACGAGTTGTTTCAGCAAATCCTCCAATAAGTCGAGCTTCAACATATTGGCTCCATCACTCAATGCATTTGATGGATCTGGATGTGTCTCAATGAAAATACCATCTGCTCCAGTTGCAATGGCTGCTTTTGCGATGGTAGAGATCAGCGTTGGATTTCCCCCGGTGACACCGGATGATTGATTGGGTTGCTGCAATGAATGTGTGCAATCAACAACCACGGGTACTCCGTGTGACTGCATGATGGGAATATTTCTGTAATCAACGACGAGATCTTGGTATCCGAAAGTGGTACCTCGTTCCGTCAACATCACTTGTTGGTTACCTGTTTTTCTCAGTTTATCAACTGCGAATTTCATGGCTTCACCACTCACAAATTGTCCCTTTTTGATGTTGACAATTTTTTCTGTTTCGCCAGCTGCCTGCAACAGATCAGTTTGCCGGCAGAGGAAGGCAGGAATTTGGAGTATGTCTGCATAAGCGGCAGCTTTGGAAGCTTCCTCGGCGGAATGAATATCGGTTGTAACGGGCAATCGAAATTTTTCTCCTGTTTGCTTCAGCAATGCCAGTGCTTCTTTATCACCAATGCCGGAAAAAGATGCTCCGCTGGTTCGGTTTGCTTTTCTGTAAGATCCCTTGAACACAAAGGGGATGCCCAATTGTTTGCAAAGGGTGGATACTTTTGTTGAAACGGTCTCCAAAAGCACTTGATTTTCAACCACACAAGGACCCGCAATCAGAAAAAAAGAGTCTTTGTCGTAGTCCTGCTCTTTGAACAGTTCCGCCAAAAAATTTTGCATGTCGCAAAGATAAGAGGCCCTTAATAACTAAGTTTGCGAAATAAGATTGTTTCATGAAAAAAGAGAAAATCCTGGTCATTGGAGCATGCGGACAAATTGGTGTTGAGCTTACCTTGGCATTGCGTAAAATATACGGTGGTTCCAATGTTGTTGCATCTGATTTACGCGAGGAAAATGAATTGCTAAAGGGAACAGGTCCCTATGTAAGCATCGATGTAATGAACAAGGAAATGTTGCATGTACAGGTCATCCGACAAAACATCACCCAGGTCTATTTACTGGCCGCCATCCTCTCTGCAACTGGAGAAAAAAATCCTCCACTGGCATGGCACTTGAATACCCAATCTCTGCTGAATGTGCTTGATATTGCCAAAGAGGAAAAATTATCAAAGGTCTATTGGCCAAGCAGCATTGCAGTATTTGGACCAACATCACCGAAGGAAAATTGTCCGCAGCAAACCATCATCGAGCCAACAACCGTATACGGTATCAGCAAATATGCAGGTGAATTCTGTTGCAATTATTTCTACCAACGTTATGGGGTGGATGTGAGAAGCATCAGGTACCCCGGACTCATCAGCTATAAATCTGCGCCAGGAGGAGGTACTACTGATTATGCAGTAGAAATATTTCACGAGGCAAAAGAAAAAAAGAAATACACTTCTTTTCTGGAAGCTGGTACAAAACTCCCCATGATGTACATGCCGGATGCAATCAGGGCAACCATCGAATTGATGGAAGCACCTGCAGAAAAAATTTCAGTGAGAACCTCCTACAACCTGGCGGCGATGAGTTTTTCTCCTGAAGAAATTGCAGGATCCATCCAAAAGATGATTCCCGGTTTTCATATCAACTACAAGCCTGATTACAGGCAGCAAATTGCCAATAGCTGGCCACAAAGCATTGATGATTCAATGGCTCGCTCAGATTGGGGATGGAAACATGAATATGATCTAGATAAGATGACCCAAGACATGTTGCAAAATATTTGAATATGAAAAAATCATTACTGCTTTTTATCATCACAGGATATTTTTTGAATACATACGCTCAAACAGTATCCAATACTTGGCGGGCTAAGATCATTCGGGCAGATGGACTTGATGTGGTTTTCAATATTGATGAAAAAAGAAATGGACAGCAACTTGAATGGGTCATAAAAAATGCGGAGGAAAGAATTGTTGTAAAGGATTTCCGCCAAACCAAAGATTCTTTGCTGGTTGCCATGCCTTTTTTTGGAGCAGAGCTCTTTCTGAAAAAAACTGCATCAGGCTTTGCCGGTCAATGGAAAAAAGCAGGTTCAAAGGGGGATATATTCATGCCGATAGAAATCAAAAAAGGGACATACCGTTATCAGTATCCTGCATCCGCCCGAAAGTTCAATCTAACAGGCAGATGGCGTGCTTCATTTGTCAATGCAGAGGGCAAGCAATCAGATGCTATTGGAGAGCTAAAACAATTGGGTAACAAATTAACGGGCAGTATACTAACCACAACAGGAGATTACAGGTTTTTGGAAGGTGTTGCCAATGGTGATTCTCTGGTTATGTCGACTTTTGACGGAACGCATGCATTCTATTTTTCCGCATCCATCAATAAAGAAGGTGCATTGGTGAATGGAGTTTTTGCAAGCGGAGCCACTTCCATCGAAACCTGGAATGCAACAAGAGATGCCAACATCGAACTTGATGAAACTGATGTGTTGATGCGCGTAAAAGAACCAGCTCAACAGATGAATTTCAGTTTCCCTGATTTGGATGGTAAAATGGTTTCAATAAGTGACGATCGTTTCAAAAACAAAGTGGTTGTGATTCAAATCATGGGTTCTTGGTGTCCCAATTGCATGGATGAAACTGCATTTTTGAGCAAGTACTACAACGAGCATCCTGCGATGGGAATGGAAGTGATTGGACTCGCATATGAATATTCAACCGATTTTGAAAAAGCAAGAACAAGTCTGATGCGGTTTAAAAATAAATTCAATGTTCAGTATCCCATACTCATCACGGGTGTTACATCCAATGATCCGTTGAGGACTGAAAAAACGCTTCCCAAAATGACATCCATCAAGGCCTTTCCTTCAATGATCATTTTGGGCAAGGATGGACAGGTTAAGAAAACACATGCCGGATATTCGGGTCCAGCTACAGGTATTCACCATGAAAAATTTAAGCAAGAATTTGATGAGCTTATTAGAAAGCTGGTGAAAGAGTAATGAAAGGTTATTGTAACAGAGCAACGATTTCCTCCAAATATTTTGCGTCTATTTCATCAAAGCTGTTGTAGTGCTCGCTGTCTACATCCAATACACCAGCCGGATTCTTTTTGTGTAGAAAAGGGATAACAATTTCGCTTTTTGATTGGCTGCTGCAGGCAATGTGTCCGGGAAAGGCCTCCACATCTGGAACGATGATGGTTTTGTTTTTCTCCCAACTTGTTCCGCAAACACCTTTGCCTTTTCTGATTCGGGTACAAGCAATAGGTCCCTGAAAAGGGCCAAGCACCAGTTCGTCTCCGTCAATCAAATAAAATCCGACCCACCAAAAATTAAATTGTTGCTTGAGTGCTGCTGCAACATTGGCCAGATTGGCAACTAAATTTTGCTCTCCCTCTATCGATGCTTTAATCTGCGGCAAGAGCTGCTGATATTTTTCTTCCTTGTTTCCGGTTGCGATGATCAAATCTTCAGCCATCTATTTTATTTTACCAAATCTGCAATTGTTTTATTGTCAAGCACCTTGAGGGTTGCATCTCTAACAAGTACCATTGTGTCATGCAATCCGCAATGCTTTTCGTCACAATTTTTACATCTTTCATAAAAATAAAGGCTTGCACAAGGGAGCATGGCTATGGGACCTTCAATTTTACGGATGATGTCAGAGAGGGGGGTCTTCAATGCGTTCTGTTTGATGAAATACCCTCCACCTTTCCCTTTTTTACTTTCAAGTATGTTTGATTTTCTAAGTTCCAGTAAAATATTTTCAAGAAATTTCAGGGGAATTTTTTTCTTCTTTGAAATGTCAGCAATCAGCACTGGACCATCGTCCTTGTGCTCTGCCAGATACATCAATGCCTGAAATGCGTATTGCGTTTTCTTGTTCAGCATGTGGGATTAATTTCCGAATCCAATTACATCTTTCATGGTAAAGATACCTTTTCTTGTTGCAATAAATTCTGCTGCCAAGACTGCACCCCATGCAAATCCATCGCGACTGTGCGCCTCATGAATGATTTTTATTTCATCAACAGAGGAGGTGTAGGTTACCTCATGCTGTCCAGGATATGGATCGATTCGCTCGCTCTTGATGAACAATTCATCTTTCGAAGCAAGAATATCATTTACCCAGCTTGATTTGCCTGCATTGTTGGCGAGAATTTGATCTGCAAGTGTGATGGCAGTGCCACTGGGTGCATCTTTTTTCTGTGTATGGTGAATTTCCTTGATGGAGACATCATACTGATGTTTGCCATCCATCAATTGTGCTAATTTTTTGTTCAATTCAAAAAAGATGTTGACACCTATGCTGAAATTGCTTGCATAGATAAAACTTCCTTTTTTATTATTGCACATGGATTCAACATCGGCAAGATGTTCCAGCCAGCCAGTTGATCCGCTCACAACAGGTATTCCCCATTCAAGGCATTTGATGATGTTGTTGTAAGCTGTATGTGGACCCGTAAATTCTATTGCAGCATCAATTGCTTGGAAGTTTTGTTGGTTGAAATCATCCAGGTTCTGAAGATCTATTTTCAATTTAACATGGTGTCCCTTTTCAATCGCAACCTGCTCTATGGTTTTACCCATTTTCCCATATCCAATCAAAGCAATATTCATATGATGTATTTAAAAATGTAAAGTAGCCGTCATGCCAAATCCTTGCTGTAAATTTCTTGTGCTGGGTTTGATGCTCATGGTTAGATCATCTGAGATATTGAATGTCCTAAGGTGTCCATCCACTGTTGCATCCACAACATTCAATCCCCACATCAGCAGGAGTCCCAATACAGAAAAATCCATGTTTTTTCTAAAACTGTTTCTGTATGTTCTCAATGCCTCGGTTGAGATAGGCTGAAGTTCTCGCGCAATATTTTTGAAATTGGCAGTATCGTTGGTGACCCTGACTGTATAGGCAAACCTTGTTTTGGTATACCAATCGCTGTTGTATTTGAATGTTGAGACGGGAATCGCCAATGCGCCATATACCAATGGCAATTTCCAGTATTTCTTGTTGTAAATCTGACCGAGTCCGGGTAAGATGGCAGACCTGATGGCTGCTTTTGCAGCGATAGACCTGACCTTTTTAGTCGTATCTGAGAGAGATTTTACTTCTGGTTTGGATTGTGCGAAATTATTCGTCGCAATGAAAACGACAAGGAATGTACAAAGAAGAGTGAATTTGTTGAATGGACATGCAATCATCAGTGTATTGTTACTTTCATCTTATCCAAAAGGCTGTTCAGTTCTTCGACTGAGAAGTATTCCAATATGATTTTTCCTTTTCCCGTAGCATGATGCTCCAATTTCACTTTGGTTCCCAGCTGTGAAGCAATTTGTTGCTGGATATGGTTGAAGTTGTTTTTAGGTGCGGTCGAATGCTCTTTCTTTTTCGATGGTTTGTAAAGCTGTTTGACAAGGTCTTCTGTTTGTCTGACAGATAGTTTTTTGGAGACGATGGTATTGAAAACAAACATTTGTTTTTCAACTTCGCCTGCATTGATCAGTGCTCTTGCGTGTCCCATGCTCAATGAACCATTTCTTACCGCGACAATGATATCAGGCGGCAACTTCAGCATCCTGATATAATTGGAAACTGAGCTTCTGTCCATACCCATTCTCGTTGCAACTTCTTCCTGTGTCATGGCACAGTCATCCATCAGGCGCTGATATCCGAGTCCAATTTCAATGGCATTCAGGTTCTCTCTTTGTAAATTTTCGAGCAGCGCAAGTTCAAGCACTTGTTTGTCATCGGCTTCTCTCACATATGCAGGCACATCTTTCAATCCCGCCAACTTCGCTGCTCTCCATCTTCTCTCTCCGGCAATCAATTTGTATTTGCCATTGCTGAGGGGAGTTACAGTAAGGGGTTGAATGATATCGTGCTGGCGCATTGATTGTGCAAGATCCTCAATGGCCTTTTGATCAAAATCCTGTCGCGGTTGTCTTGGATTGGGAACAATATCTGTGAGTGCAATTCGGCTGACGGAAGTGTTTTTTGAAATCACTTCTGACTTCAGTGTTCCCGTAAGCGGATTTTTCAATTCAGTATCGATGCTTCCCAGCAGTGATCTGATTCCTCTGTTCAGTGCATCTTTTTTATTGGATGGATTATTGCTCATCTTCTAAATTTAATGTTCTTTCTTCCTCTTTGATCTTGGTCAGGTTGTTTTTTTGCAGGATCTCTTTCGCGAGGTTGAGATAATTGACGGCACCTTTGCTGTCTGCATCATACAATATTACAGGCTTTCCTACGCTGGGGGCTTCACTCAATCTCGAATTTCTGTGAATCAGGGTATCGAAGACCATCTCTTCGAAATGCTTTCTTACTTCACTCACAATCTGATTGCACAATCTCAATCGCACATCATACATGGTCATCAAAATTCCTTCGATAGACAAAGCGGTGTTGAGTCTGTTTTGAACAATCTTGATGGTATTGAGCAGTTTGCCCAAACCTTCTAATGCAAAGAATTCAGCTTGTACTGGAATCACAACTGAATCTGCAGCCACAAGTGCATTGACTGTAATGAGTCCGAGGGATGGAGAACAATCAATGACGATGAAGTCGTATTCATTTCTTAAATCATCCAAAATGGTTTTGATGACGTTTTCTCTGTTGGGGTAGTTGATCATTTCAAGTTCAGCACCCACCAGATCAATATGAGAAGGTATGAGGTCAAGGTTGGGGATCTCGGTTTTCAAAATAGTGTCCCTTGCTTTTGCATCACCCACCATGCAATCATAAATGCTTTGCTGAACATTTTGTAGGTCGAAGCCAACTCCGGAGGTACTGTTTGCCTGTGGGTCGGCATCCACCAGCAAAGTTTTGTATTCAAGCACCGCAAAACTTGCCGCCAAGTTGATGGCCGTTGTTGTTTTTCCAACTCCACCTTTCTGATTCGCGACGCCTATGATTCTGGCCATTGATTTTCAGCTTTTTGTTAAAATGACAGGATGACAAATTTACAATTTCGGCACCATTTTAGGGAACATAATGGCTAAAATAATGTTAGAGTAGCAGGCATTAAACAATAGTTATCAACATGAAAAGGCTCCTGGGTTCGTGGATATTCATCATTACCATGATTTTGATTGATTTGTATGTGTTCCAATCCCTTAAATTGGTTACTGCATCTCTGTCTCCCAAGCTTCGTTTGGTCATTCATGCTGCTTACTGGAGCTTTACTGTTGTTGCGATCATCCTGTTTTTGGTCATCCCATATATTCAATTTGAGTCGCTTCCGGCATTTGTGCGGGTTTATGTCATTGCAATCTTATTTGGATTTTTCATCGCAAAATTCATTGCCATGATTTTTTTCCTGGTGGATGATGCAAGAAGATTGCTGCAATGGGGTGGCGTCAAGACATACCAACTGGTAAAAGGTGATACAACTCCAACCGATGCAATCAGCAGGTCTCTGTTTTTATCATGGCTTGGCATAGGAGTAGGGGGAGGTTTATTTGGGACACTCTTGTATGGATTTGGGAATAAATACCGTTACCGCATTGAGAAAGCAACCATACAATCTGATAAAATACCTGCAGCTTTCAAGGGACTGAAGATCGTACAGATCTCAGACATACACAGTGGGAGTTTGGATGATGTAGAAGCTGTCAAGAAGGGGATTCAAAAAATAAATGATCTGCAACCGGATGTCATTTTTTTCACTGGAGATCTTGTCAACAACATGGCAAAGGAGATGGATGATAAAATAGAACTTTTTTCATCCCTTAAAGCTCCCATGGGTATATACAGCATTCTGGGTAATCACGATTATGGTGATTATGTATCATGGCCAAGTCCTGATGCAAAAAGAGAAAACCTCGACAAGCTGAAAAGCATCCACTCAGAAATGGGTTGGAAATTGCTGCTCAATAAACATATAGCACTTGAAAAAAATGGTGCATCTATTGGATTGATTGGAATTGAGAATTGGGGTGCCCGCGCAAATTTTGCCAAATACGGCGATCTCAAAAAAGCATATCAAGGTGCTGATCAATATCCATTCAAAATATTGTTGAGCCATGATCCCAGTCACTGGGATGCAGAAGTATGCAAACATTATGGGGATATTGATTTGACTTTATCAGGCCATACACATGGCATGCAATTCGGTGTGGAGATTCCAGGATTCAGATGGAGTCCGGTGCAGTATGTGTACAAACAGTGGGGCGGACTCTATAAAAAAGGAGAGCAGCATTTGTATGTAAACCGTGGATTTGGATTTCTTGGATATCCAGGCAGGGTTGGCATTTTACCGGAAATCACCCTCATTGAACTTGCCTGATTTAACAGTTCTTTCATAAAATCAGTGTAACTTTCTCAGCGAAATCGGGTCTAATTACCAACCGAACACAACAACCAATGCTGCGCAGTTTCCCACTTTTCCTGTTCATGATCTTTCTCTCATTTCAACAAGTGAACTCCCAGGAAAAAAATCAGTTGCTTTCGTCCAAGGATGATTTCTCCTTTCTTAAAAACGACAGCCTCATCAATGAATTGAGAGGTATGCTTGATTCATTGTGCACACAAAAAAGTTTTTTCTCGGTTACCACATCATTCAGCAACAGACTTTTCAGTACCAACAACAATGTGCTGAATGCACAGCAATCTTCTACTGGTGCAACTGCTTTTATTCCCAGTGTTGCTTATTTCCATAAATCCGGACTTGGTATCAGTATCATGGGTTATGTCAGAAACATCAACAATACAGTTCGGTGGTAGCAAACAGCCATCACTCCATCTTATGATAAAGTCGCAAAGAACCTGATGTATGGAATCTCCTATTCTTACTATGCAAAATCAACTGTGCAGGATCCAAGTCGGATATCACCTTTCAATCATAATGTATATGGATATGTTCAAGGTCGTACAACATGGTTAAGGCCTTCTTTGTCTATTGGGTATGGCGATGGAAATTATACCGATAGTTATATTGTTCCCAGAAGAATGCCCAACGGAATGGTTATGAATATCCTTGATACCTACAAAGTGCACATCAGGGATCTCTCAATCAATACAGGAATTTCCCACTCATTTTTAAAGTCATCTGTTTTGTTGAAAAACGATCTTTTAAGTTTTATCCCTCAAATCAGCATCATATCAGGAGTCCAATCAACCAGTTCGGAAAGCATCAAGTCCAGAGAACGATTCAGAAATGAGCTGGAAGATCGAAAACGCATGGAGCAATTTTACAGGGTCAATCAAACTTCAGGAAGTGGGTTCGGTATCAGAACTGCTGCTGTATCTGCCAACATATCCTGGTTCAAAGATGCGATTTCTGTCTCCACAGGATATTTTCTTGGATATTATTTTCAATCGACATCCACCAATAAATTTTCTAATATTTTCAATGTAACCGCAGGTGTCACATTTTAATGTAGTTACATACAAAAGAATAAGATGTATTTTTGAATAAATTAAAACACCAAATTATGAAAAGGATATTTTCATTGCTTCTATTGAAATGTGCATTTCTTCAAATGCATGCACAAGGCTTGAAATTGGGCATCAAGGCAGGTGGAAACTTTACCACCAATACCAGTGCTTCCTTTCAGGAGAATTACAAAGGCGGATTTCATGCTGGACTCTTTGCGAGAATCAAAACATCTGAAATTGTCGGAGTGCAGGTTGAGGGACTGATCAGTTCAATCAAACTCAGTGTCACACCAAACACAGCTGTTTTCAGGAATGGATTGACTGATCTCAAAGCAACATATTTACATGTACCCATTTTGATCAATATCAGTCCCGTGCCTTTGATCTCCATCCAGGCTGGTCCGCAGATTGGCATGACCATCAGCCAAACCAAAGATGCCCTCAGGGTTGGGGGTGATGCCTTGAAGAATAAAGACTTCAGTATGCTGGCCGGCGTACAATTGAATCTTTCAAAATTGAGTGTATTTGGCAGGTATTCCTTCGGTTTGTCAGAAATAAATGTAGCCACCGTGCAGGATTCCTGGAAATCAAAAATGCTTCAGGCGGGAGTCGGTATTTCACTCTAAAAAGTACTTTTTCAATATAAAAGCCCTGATAATTCATCAGGGCTTTTTTTGTTGGCATCAAACTTGACCTATAAGGTGTACATTCAGCAGAGTACCCTGTTTTAGGGGCTTGGGTGACATATTGTCGTAAAGATTATATTATGGGATTGAATTTAAACTTATTGCCTCAGGAGGAAGAATTGGACTTTATGCCCATAATTCCGCTCAATGAGGGAGATGATAATGGTGAGAAACTGGTTTTACCGAAGGAATTACCGCTTTTGCCACTTAGAAATACCGTTCTTTTTCCAGGAGTAGTCATACCAATTACAGTGGGAAGGGATAAGTCCATCAAGGCCATAGAGGAAGCGTACAAGACTGACAAATTAGTGGGCGTAATCTCCCAAAAAGACAGCAATATCGAAGACCCGGATGTTGGTGATTTGGAAGGGATAGGAACTGTTGCAAAAATCGTCAAGCTGATCAAAATGCCAGATGGTGGAACAACCGCCATTTTGCAGGGAAAGAAAAGATTTCAACTGATCAGCATCAGTGCCGAAGATCCCTTTTTCAAGGGTGTGGTTGAGGCGTTGGAGGAACAGGTGGTGACAGATGATCAATCATTTCAGGCTTCTGTTTCTTCTATCAAAGACCTTGCTGCACAGATCATTCAATTGTCTCCAAATATACCTACTGAGGCTTCCATTATTTTGCGCAACATTGAAAATCCCGCATTCCTGATTCATTTCGTTGGCAGCAATTTGAATTGTGAGTTGGCAGACAAGCAAGCGTTGCTGGAAATGAATGACATGCGACAGCGTGCTGAACTTTTGTTGAAGCTCTTGCAAAAAGAATTGCAGTTTGCTGAACTGAAAAACAAGGTAACGACCAAAACCAAGACGGAGCTTGACAAGCAACAGCGGGAATATTTTCTTCAGCAGCAATTGAAAAGCATCAAAGAGGAATTGGGAGGTGATAGCAATGACCGTGAAATTCAGGAGATGAAGAAAAAGGCTGAAGCAAAAAAATGGTCGGCTGCAGCGAAAGAGTTATTTCAAAAAGAAATCGAGAAGTTGGAGCGCATGCATCCGAGTACGCCAGATTATTCAACTGTTTACAACCATGTTGATTTGATGTTGGATCTTCCGTGGGACGATTGTACTACTGATAGCTATGATTTGAAAAAGACCAAGAAGGTGCTGGATAAGGATCATTACGGAATGGAAAAAATCAAAGAGAGAATTCTTGAATACCTGGCAGTATTAAAATTGAAGGGCGACATGAAAAGTCCGATTCTCTGCTTTGTGGGTCCCCCAGGCATCGGAAAAACTTCTCTGGGTAAAAGCATAGCAAGCGCCATTGGAAGAAAATATGTCCGTTTCAGTTTAGGGGGACTCCATGATGAAAGTGAAATCAGGGGACACCGCAAAACATATATTGGTGCAATGCCTGGCAGGATACTTCAATCCATCAGAAAAGTAAAATCATCCAACCCTGTGATGATTCTGGATGAGATTGATAAAGTGGGCAAAGATTTCAGGGGTGATCCCTCATCTGCATTGCTGGAAGTATTGGATCCCGAGCAGAACAACAGTTTTTATGATAATTATTTGGAACTTGAATACGATTTGAGTCGCGTGCTTTTCATTGCAACCGCAAATGACATACAGAGTATTCAGCCTGCACTGAGAGATCGATTGGAAATCATTGATCTGACTGGCTATGCAGTGGAAGAAAAAGAGAAGATCGCGCAAACACATTTGCTGCCAAAGCAAAAAGAATTACACGGACTCAAGGATCAAGATCTTAAAATGAATCAGCAGGTCATGACCTATCTGATTGAAAATTACACAAGGGAAAGCGGTGTAAGGGAATTGGATCGTCAATTGGCCAGCATCATGAGGAGCTGTGCCAAAGATGTCGCTTTGCAGGGCAAGGTAAAATCTGTCATTTCACAAGCAGATGTAACCAGAATTTTGGGGAAACCTAAATATTCCAATGAACTCTACAAAACAGCGAACATGCCGGGAGTGGCTGTTGGTTTGGCATGGACATACGTGGGAGGAGATATCCTTTTCATCGAAACAACCTTGAGCGATGGGAAGGGTGATTTGCAGCTGACAGGAAACCTGGGAACAGTTATGAAGGAGAGTGCATCCACTGCATATACGTATCTGCAGGCCAATGCAAAGAAAATCGCTATTGATACAGACATGTTTAAAAAGAAAAACATTCATATCCACGTGCCGGAAGGAGCAGTGCCCAAGGACGGTCCAAGTGCTGGCATCACCATGATGACTGCACTGGCATCGGCGTTTACCTCCAGAAAAGTAAAACCATTTCTGGCAATGACGGGAGAAATAACATTGCGTGGACAAGTATTGCCGGTGGGAGGGATCAAAGAAAAAGTGTTGGCTGCAAAAAGAGCGGGATTGAAAGAGATCATTCTCTGTTGGCAAAATGAGAAAGATGTACAGGAAATCAATGCTGAATTCATCAAAGGCATGCGCTTTCATTATGTAAAGACCATGCAACAGGTTCTTGAATTGGCATTGGTTTAATTTTAAATATTCACCGCATCGGTTTAAATTCGGGCATGCGATTTTTTGCATGCCTGCTTTTTTTATCCCAAATCTGCTCGTATTCAGAAGCCCAAACACTTGGCGGATCTGCGACCTATAATTTTTTAAAAATGCAATGGGTGCCTCAGGCCAGTGCCTTGGGTGGAAGAAATGTATCTACTTTCAACAATGATGTGGGACTCTTCAATGACAACCCTGCGTTGTTGAGATACCAGCACCATGGTAATATATCAGCAAATTTTGCTGCAATTGCTCCAACCGTCAACGAACTCTTTGGCGCTGGTGCCTATCACCACGAGAATTGGAATACCACTTTTGCTGCAGGCATTGCACACCTTCTTTATGGAAATGAAACCCAGACCGATGCTGCTGGCAATGTAATGGGAACATTCACTGCATTTGATCAAATGGTTTCATTGTCAGCAGCCAGAACCTATGGCGAAAGATGGTTTTATGGAGCAACGTTAAAGTTTATCAATTCAAGGTATGGTCCTTACAACAGCATTGGAATGGCATCTGATATTGGGTTGAATTATTATGACGAAGAGAACATGCTACAGGTTGGATTCGCTGCAAGAAACATGGGGTTCCAAATCAAACAATATACGAATCAGGGAGAAGATCTTCCTTTTGATTTACTGATTGGATTGACAAAGCAGTTGGAGAAGGCACCCATTAAATTATCATTGACTGCACAGCGATTGCACCAATTTGATTTGTTGTATCCGGATGAGAATTTTGATACAGATAATTATGGAACCGTGCTGCGAAATGGTATTGGAACCAAGATTCTCAGTCATTTTATTGCTGGAGCAGATGTATTGGTGGGAGAAAAAATTGTACTCACGCTTGGTTACAACATGCTCAGGAGAAAAGAATTGCAAATCAGAAACCTTGCCAATGGGCTGACCGGATTTGGATATGGTATCCGACTGAATCTGAACAGCTTGCAATTTCAATATGCTCGGACACATTACCAGTCAACCTACTCGCAACACCAAGTCTCTTTCGTCTATAAATTGTTCGATTACGAGAAATAGCTCAGGTTGGTCTTCGGACTTAAAGTAACAAGCGTTTCATAAATCAGTCTGATGGTGTTCTCAACATCATCTTTGTGCAGCATCTCTACTGTTGTATGCATGTATCTCAATGGTATGGATATCAGCACAGAGGGACAACCATCGTTCGCGTAAGCAAATGAATCAGTGTCAGTGCCAGTACTTCTTGAAACAGTCCGCATTTGTACGGGAATTTTCTTTTTGCCCGCAACATTTTCAACCAATGAGAGCAACTTGTTGTGGACTGCTGGTCCGTATGCAAGCGAGGGACCCTTGCCGCAGGCAACATCACCCTCGATGATTTTGTTGACCATGGGAGTGGTAGTATCATGTGTTACATCGGTGATGATAGCAACATCTGGCTTGATTCTTCTTGCAATCATTTCTGCACCCCTCAATCCAATTTCCTCTTGCACCGCATTCACAACATACAATGCATAGGGTAATTTTATTTTATTGGTTCTTATCATTTTTGCCACTTCAGCAATCATGAATCCACCAATCCTATTGTCCATCGCTCTTCCAATCAAGTAATTGTATGCCAGTTCATCAAATCCTTCTTCATAAGTTGCAACTGCTCCGATATGAATTCCAAGCGACTCAACTTCTTTTCTGTTTTTTGCACCGCAATCGAGGAATAAGTTTTCTACTGCAGGTTGAGGATCTTTTCTTTCACCTCCGCCAATTCTTGTATGAATAGCTGGCCAACCAAATACAGCTTTTACGGAACCTTTTTTACCATGAATCAACACTCTTTTGCCCGGAGCAATTTGGTGATCAACTCCTCCGTTTCTTTTTAGGTAAATGAGACCACTTTCAGAAATATAATTCACAAACCAGCTGATTTCATCTGCGTGTGCTTCGATGACCACTTTGAATTTTTCTTTTGGATTGATGATGCCTGCAACAGAACCGTAAGGATCTGTCATGGTTTCATCCACGTGTTGCTGGATGTATTTGAGCCATAGTTTTTGTCCCCCTGATTCAAATCCTGTAGGTGAGGGGGTGTTGATATATTCTTTTAGAAATGCATAGGACTGATCGTTAAGTAATCTTTTTGATTTGATTGACTTTTCCATATGAAGTTTATCTTGAAATAATGATGGATGAGGTTTTGACCGTATCACTTTTGTTGCCCTTCTCATCCTTTACCCAAAAGCTGAATACAGCAGTATCACTGCTGAAGCATCTTGGTTGAAGTGCCACACTGTAGTTCAGCGTGACAATCAATTCACCGCTGAAATTTTTTGTTCTGGGGAGGTCGGATGGAATTTGCAGGAGACTCGAATCGGTAAAATTGCTTCTCAGGCACCTGGTGGTGGTTTTTTTAAACCAAATGGTATCGAGAAAGTCACCTTCCTGATCTGAAAGCTGTAATTTGATCTGTAAATCATCTCCGGCAAAAATCTGACTCGAGCTGATGCTGTTGATTTTCAAAACAGGTTTGGATTGCATGCTGGTTTTTTCGCAAGCAGTCATAAAAAAAGCAGTGAAGATGAGAGGGAAGATTTTTCTCATGTACCTTTGTTGCTGTTCAAAATTAGCCGTTTCACAACGAAAAACCTATTCCCCATAACCTATTTTAACAACCTTTAACCTTGTTTGATCCATTGTTTATAAAAGACGCATGGATGTTGTTCAGAAAACAGTCTGTGGAGAATCCTTTGTACAGGAATTTCATTGAGGGTCTTCACATCAATCCCACTTCAATCAATCGATTGGAAGAAATACCTTATTTGCCCATTTCCTTTTTTAAAACGCATTCAGTCAAAACCGGTGCATTCAACCCTGCACAATGTTTTGAGAGCAGTGGAACAACCGGCATGAACAACAGCAGGCATTGCATCAGCGACCTCAAACAGTACCTTGATCATACGGTTGTGTTGTTTGAGGAACAGTATGGAGACCTGCGTGAATATTGTGTCATTGGCTTGCTTCCCTCTTATTTGGAAAGAAAAAACTCTTCTCTGATTGCCATGGTTGATCATTTTATTCAATTGAGCAATCACAGGTACAGCGGATTTTTCCTCCATGATTTCAAGCAGTTGCAGGAGGTGCTTAGCCAATTGGAAGCATCCGGACAAAAAACATTGCTGATGGGGGTTACTTTTGCGTTGCTTGATTTTGCAGCATCACATCCCATGCAACTGCATAACACCATTGTGATGGAAACCGGCGGTATGAAAGGAAGACGAAAAGAACTCACCAGATCAGCAGTACACCAGCTGTTGAAAGATGGATTGGGTGTTGCATCCATTCATGCGGAGTATGGCATGACAGAGCTGATGTCGCAGGCTTATTCAAAGGGAGACGGTATTTATCAAATGTCCTCTACATTGAAAATATTATTGAGATCAATCGATGATCCATTTGAAATTTGGAATGCCAATGAACATATCATGCGCACGGGTGTTATCAATGTTATTGATCTTGCAAACCGTGATAGCATTGGATTCATTGCAACCGATGATCTTGCTCGATTCACCGGTAATGGTGCTTTCGAACTGATGGGAAGGATTGACAGCAGCGATGTACGGGGATGCAGTTTATTGACAGCTTAAATCATATATATGGGAATTTGGAAACAGATCGCAACCTATCTCTATCTCAGAAAAAAAGATGAGGACAGTCCCAATACAACCTGGATCAAGTACATGCATGGAATCAACAGGTTGTCCATACTGCTTTTTCTTTTTGCAATCATTGTTATTATAGTGAGACTCTTGATCAAACGTTGATCAAATGGCTTGATTCATGAAGCGCTGTATCGAGGCTGCTGCATTTTCTGATGCGTTGCCATCAGGGATCAAACTGTTTTTAAGTGCACTGTAATCGAGTTTCATTTGCTCTATTGTTTGTTGGTCATACAACAGTGTTCTTATCTCTTTCTCAAGATTTTTTGCTGTCAGCTCTTGTTGAATCAATTCTTTTACAACCGCTTTATTTTGTATGATATTGACAAGTGAAATGTATGGAATCTTGATAAAATATTTTGCCATTGCATAAGACAGCCAGGATGTTTTATAGCAAACCACTTGGGGTATACCAAAAATGGCGGTCTCCAATGTTGCTGTGCCTGATGCAACGATTGCGGCGTTAGCAATGGAAAGCAAAGGATATGTTTTGTTTTTCCAAACCTTGACATGGGGATGGTTTTTTGTGAGTCCCCATAAAAATGCATCATCTATACCGGGTGCCTGTGCAACAATGCATGTTGTTTCAGGTAAGCCCTTGGTAGCTTCCAGCATCAGTGGAAGTTTTTTTCTGATTTCTTGTTTTCTCGATCCGGGTAAAATAGCTACAACCGGAAGGGGATTGGTTTGTTTGAAATCTTTGATGAATGCTGTTGTTGCTGTTGAAGTTTGAAATGCTTCAATTGTTTCAATCAGTGGGTGGCCTACGTATTCAACTTGATAATTCCTTTGTTGGAAAAATGTTTTTTCGAATGGAAGAATGACCAGCATCCGGTCAACATACTGTTTTATTTTTTTAACCCTATTTTCTTTCCATGCCCAAACCTGGGGGGATATGTAGTATACTGTTTTGAATCCAACTTTCTTTGCAAATCGGGCAATGGGTAGATTAAATCCAGGATAATCAATCAATACCACAACATCTGGTTGAAAATCGGCGATATCCTTTTTGCAAAATCGAAGATTGTTAACAATCGTTTTGATGTGCAACAGTACTTCAGCGAATCCCATGAATGCTAAATCCCTAAAGTGTTTTACCAATTTGGCACCCGCTGCCTGCATCAGGTCGCCACCCCATGCACGGATATCCGCTGCGGCATCGTTTTTCAAAATGGCGCTGATCAATCTGCTGCCATGCAAATCACCCGATGCTTCACCAGCGATGATGTAATATTTCATGCGGATGTTTAAGATAAGAATTTGAAGAGCAGTGCCGACAGGGCATAAACGATCGAGACGATGAAAATTCCTTTGGCTGTTTTATCTTTTCTACCATTGATGAAAATGGTAAAAAGTACAATGTTCAACAGCAGACATGGAATACTGAGTGCAGTTACAAGTGATTTATTTTGTGCAAGCAGTTCAATGAATTCATTGAATGAAAACAAACTGAACTTCCAATAATAATAACCAAAGAAGCTCAACAAGGGGAGTACAGTGCCAATTGCCAATCCCAGTATATAATTATCCTTGTTTCTCATGACCAGGTATAATCTTTTTCAATTTTCTTTTTCAGCGCATAGTTGGTCAAGTCATACTGAACCGGAACTACACTTACATAATTGTTTTGCAACGCCCATACATCTGTGTCTTTGCTTTTTTCAAGGTTTAAAAATTCTCCCGTCAGCCAATAATATTTTTTACCAATCGGATCTTTTCTCTCTTTGAAATCCTCTTCATATTTGGCATATGCCTGTTTGCACACCTTGATACCTTTGATCAATCCTGCATCGCCTTTTGGAATGTTGACATTCAGGCAAAGGTGTTTGTCTGCTTTTTTGGCCAGCATCTTTTCAACGATCATTCTGGCATATTTTTTTGCGCCTGTAAAGTCAGCTTCGAGGCTATGATCGAGCAAAGAGAATCCCGCAGCAGGAATATTTTCGATGGATGCTTCTATGGCAGCACTCATGGTACCCGAGTAAATCACGTTGATGGAGTGATTGGCTCCATGGTTGATACCGCTCAGGCATATATCCGGTTTGCGGTGCAGTACTTTATCGACAGCAAGTTTCACGCAATCTACAGGGGTGCCGCTGCAGCCCCATGCTTCCACATCTGCAGCAATATGGGTTTTATGCATACGCAAGGGATACCCAATGGTAATGGCATGTCCCATGCCTGATTGAGGTTTATCGGGCGCAACCACGACAACTCTTCCTAAATCCTTTACTGCTTCCACCAAGTGATTGATACCTGGCGCACTGACGCCATCGTCGTTTACAACCAGGATGATGTGCTTTTCTTTTTTTGAATTTTTGGTTTTCATATCATTTCAAAATTACCACATATTTAAGAGCTCAGTTTTTTTGAATCAAATGGCATTTTGAAAAAAAACTTAGCATTTTTCTTGGAAAACTAAATATTTTAGTATATTGCCCCCAAATTCATTAGTATGTCACAGTCATTCGCAGGCCAAAATTTGAAATATCTGCGCAAGTTAAAGGGACTCACGCAGGAAGAATTTGCTCAAAAACTGCAGATCAAGCGTTCTCTGTTGGGGGCATATGAAGAGGAGCGTGCGGAACCAAGAGTCGATGTGCTGGAGGTTGTCAGTGATCTTTTCAGGGTCAGTCTGGATGAACTGCTGAGAAGAGACATGAGTGAATCAAAAGGAAATTATTTATCCAAGCGCAGGCAATTGAAGATGTCGGGAGAAAATCAAGTCATACATTTTGTTCCAATGAAAGCCGCTGCAGGTTACTTGGCCGGTTATGCCGACGATGAGTTCATCGACGAGCTCAACACGTTTACGCTTCCCATGTTGGGCAGCGGACATTTCAGGGCTTTTGAAATCATTGGTGACAGTATGTTGCCGACGCCAAGCGGTTCAATTATTGTTGGACAAAAAATGGACACATTGGGTGATGTCAAGCAAAATGCAGCATGCATTGTTGTCAGTAAAAATGAGGGGATTGTTTACAAACGTGTTTCAAGGTCTGTCAAATCAAAAAATAAAGTCACGCTCACCAGTGACAATCCATCCTTCCAGCCATACCAGATCAATGCGGAAGATATTCTTGAAATATGGCAGGCTCAGATGGTTATTTCAAAAGTGGCGCAACAACAGCGTTGGGATGTGGGTCAGCTTGCTCAACTTGTTAGCAACCTCCAAGAGCAGGTCAGTACCATCAAGAAGCGCATGAATTGATTGCTCTTCGCGAGCCCTTTAATTATGCACATCCCGTTGATAACCTGCATTATCATGGCAGGTTCCATTCATTTATCTTTGGCAACCAAGTGATTACACAATTTGGTTTAAAATGAACCAGTGGTTCAATGATTATGGCTAAACAGCAAGAAAATAATGTATTTGAGTACAACGAAGACTCGATCAAGAGTCTTGATTGGAAGGAACATATTCGCCTTCGTCCGGGTATGTACATTGGAAAGTTGGGTGATGGCAGCAGCCAGGACGATGGTATATATGTCCTGCTGAAAGAGGTCATGGACAACTGTATTGACGAGCATATGATGGGGTATGGAAAACAGATTGACCTCGAATTGAACGGCAAGCAGGTCATGATCCGTGATTATGGTCGTGGAATTCCACTGGGTAAGCTCGTGGATGTAGTCAGCAAGATCAACACTGGTGCCAAATACGATAGCAAGGTTTTTCAAAAGAGCGTTGGACTCAACGGTGTAGGTACCAAGGCGGTGAATGCATTGAGTGCATATTTTAAGGTGAGGGCATTCAGGGATGGTAAGGAGAAAATTGCAGAGTTTACAAGAGGCGCCCTATCCAAAGAATACAAGGAAACCGTCAGCAAAGAATCCAATGGAACCGAGGTTGTATTTATACCCGATGATCAGATTTTCCGCAACTATCATTTCATTCCTGATTACATCGAAAAACAACTTTGGAATTATTGTTATTTGAACGCTGGACTCATCATCAACTTCAACGGAAAGAAATTTGTTAGCAAAAATGGATTGCTTGATTTGCTGCACAGAAATACCAATGAGGATGAGTTGCGTTATCCAGTGATCCACCTGAAAGGAGAGGACATTGAAGTGGCGATTTCCCACAACAATGAGTACGGTGAGGATATCTACAGTTTTGTAAATGGTCAGTATACTACCCAGGGAGGAACACATGTACTTGCCTTCAGGGAAGCGTTTGTAAAAACAATCCGTGATTTTTTCAAAAAAGATTACGATACATCAGACATCAGGCAAAGTATTGTAGCGGCTATTGCAGTAAGGGTGCAAGAACCTGTGTTTGAATCCCAAACCAAAACCAAATTGGGTTCTCAAACCATGTTTGAAGGTGGGCCCTCCATGAAAAATTTTGTATCTGATTTTTTTGCGAAGGAATTGGATAATTACCTGCATAAAAATCCTTCAGTAGCAGAAGCACTTAAAAAGCGCATTGAGCAAAGTGAGCGGGAGCGAAAAGAATTGGCGGGAATTAAAAAATTGGCCAATGAGCGTGCAAAGAAAGCCAATCTTCACAACAAGAAATTGAGGGATTGCCGCATTCATTTGAACGCTGAACATCCTGCAAAAGGAAAGGAGGAGTTCATTGCCAAACAATTTCAAAGCACCATATTTATTACGGAGGGCGATTCTGCAAGCGGATCAATCACGAAATCAAGAGATGTAGAAACACAAGCAGTATTCAGCTTGAGGGGAAAGCCGTTGAATTCATTTGGACTCACAAAGAAAGTCGTTTATGAAAACGAAGAGTTCAACTTGCTTCAACATGCTCTCAACATAGAGGAAGGTATGGATGATCTTCGATACAACAACATCATCATCGCAACAGATGCCGATGTGGATGGAATGCATATCAGGTTATTGCTCATGACGTTCTTCTTGCAATTTTTTCCTGACTTGGTCAGAGACGGACATGTATATATTTTGGAAACGCCTCTTTTCAGGGTCAGGAATAAACAGGAAATCATTTATTGTTACTCTGAAAACGAAAAACAGGCAGCCATCAAAAAAATTGGTGCAAAACCGGAGATTACCAGGTTCAAGGGACTCGGGGAAATTTCACCCGAAGAATTCAAGCGATTCATTGGTCCCGATATGAAAAAAACACCAGTGATACTTGAAAATCAAATACACATTCAACAGTTGTTGGAATATTATATGGGAAAGAACACGCAGGAGAGACAGGATTTCATCGTTTCGAATCTGCGAGTGGAACTTGATGCCGTAGAACAATCAAATTAAAAGTATGATTCACATTGTATTCAATGAACCAGATATAGAAGTATTGGGGAAAGCCATCGAAATGGATGAGAGCCTGGCAGGTGAAATCAACATCATCCGCGATGATTACGCAGTTGGCCCCCTAGAACTCATCAATACACCTGAGGGAGCAGCTGCTCGGAAAGATTGGTGGAGAAGAGTCTTGGAGGGAGGTGATTATGAAGGAAAGTCAGTTGACGGGATAGTGGATGATGAAAAAGTATTGCTTAGCATCGCAGAGGCACTGACCAATGATGAACATGAATCTGTATGGATATGGGCTGCACAAAACAAGCACGACGTTTGTGGATATTACTGGCTGGTGAGTCAGCTTGCTGCATTCCAGGGGCGTATCCATATTCTTTATCTCAACAACCTGCCCTTCATCAATGAAAAAGGAAATATTTTTTACCCGGATTGGTTGAGTCAGATTCCTACCAAGGAATTTTTAAAAGCAAAAAAATTAGCACGACCCATTACAACCAGTGAATTTGAGGTGGACGGTGATGAATGGAATAAAATATGCGCACAAGGGTCCATGGTTCGTCTATTGGAAGGGGGTAAAAAAATATTGCACAAGGAAGTCAATTTTTATGATACAGATCTTTCGAGATTTATCATGCCCGAAGCTCAAAAGGCATCGAAGATCATTCATTCTTTTCTTTCTAAAAGCAAAGAAACCACTGGTGATGCATTTTTGCTATGGAGATTGAAAACAATGATCCAGCAGAATGAAAAGTATGAGATCATTGGTAAAATGGGTGCAATGAAAGATTTTGAAATCAAGAAAAAAACGGCAGTAGAAACTGCTGAGTAGCCATGGCAAAGAATAAATCAATCACTGAATTCGATCAGGAAGGTGGCGTTTCCAGTCAGTATAAAAGCTGGTTCCTGGATTATGCATCTTATGTCATTCTGGAAAGAGCAGTTCCGGAGGTCAACGACGGTCTCAAGCCTGTTCAAAGAAGAATTCTTCATTCCATGAAGGAAATGGATGATGGAAGATTGAACAAAGCTGCAAACATCATCGGACAAACCATGCAACATCATCCCCACGGGGATGCGAGTATTCAAGATGCGCTGGTCAATCTTGGCCAAAAAGACCTATTGGTAGATACCCAGGGAAACTGGGGAGATGTCAGAACAGGGGATGATGCTGCGGCAGCTCGTTACATCGAAGCAAGACTGAGCAATTTTGCACTTGAAGTTGCTTTCAATGCAAAAACAACAGATTGGCAGTTGAGTTACGACGGAAGAAAAAGAGAGCCGATCAACCTGCCCATGAAATTTCCACTTTTGCTTGCACAGGGTGCTGAGGGGATTGCAGTGGGACTCTCAACAAAAATACTACCTCATAATTTCAATGAACTGATTGATGCTTCGATTAAATATTTAAAGGGTAAAAAATTAGAACTCTATCCTGATTTTCAAACAGGTGGAATGATCGATGTTACCAATTACAATGATGGAAAAAAAGGCGGAAGAATCAGGTGCCGAGCCCATATACAGGAGCTGGATAAAAAAAGCATCGTGATCAAGGATGTTCCATTTGGTGTGACAACAACACAACTCATGGAATCTATCGTCAAAGCAAACGATCAGGGAAAAATCAAAATCAAAAAAGTAACGGACAATACTGCGGCCGAAGTTGAGATACTGGTTGAATTGGCAGCTGGCATTTCATCGGACATTACCATAGATGCACTGTATGCTTTTACTGATTGTGAAGTTAGCATTGCACCCAATGCATGTGTCATCATCGACCATAAACCTGTTTTTGGAACGGTAACTGCACTGTTGCAGCACTCAGCTGACTATACCAAGGAGCTATTGAAAAAAGAATTAGAGATCCGCTTGGCCGAACTGCAGGAAAAATGGCATTTTACTTCTCTTGAGAAAATATTTTTTGAAGAAAAGATATACAAAGAGTTGGAAAAGAAACACGAGGATTGGGAACGTGTATTGCATTCCATTTTAAAAGCTTTTGATCCCTACAGGAAAAGTTTCAAAAAAGAAATTACGCGAGAGGATGTGGTAAAGCTTACGGAGAAGCCGGTACGCCGCATTTACAAACTCGATATCGATGAATTGAATCAGCAGATCAAGGCGCTCGAGGCGGATATGAAACAAGTGAAGCATGATTTGAATAACCTCACCGAATATGCCATCGCATATTTTGAAGGGCTCAAAGAAAAATTTGGTAAAGGCAAAGAGCGCAAAACGGAAATTAAATTATTTGATGTCATTCAGGCGCGCCAGGTGGCCATTGCCAATGTGCGGCTTTATATGAATAGAGCTGAAGGGTTCATCGGAACAAGTTTGAAAAAGGATGAGTTTGTTACTGAGTGCTCAGATTTGGATGACATCATTGTTTTTACCAGGCAGGGTATCATGAAAGTTGTGAAAGTCGATGATAAAGTATACATCGGAAAAGATATTTTGTATACAGCGATCTTTCACAAGAGTGATGAACGCAGCACGTATAATATGATTTATACCGATGGCGCGACGGGTATTTCATATGCAAAACGATTCAATGTAACTGGAGTAACACGCGACAAGGAATATGACCTTACCAAAGGAAGTGAAAAATCAAAAGTGAATTATTTCACTGCCAATGCCAATGGAGAAGCAGAGTCTGTTACTGTGGTATTGAGTCCCAATTGCAGCGCCAGAAACAAACAATTGGAATTTTATTTTGATTCACTCGATATCAAAGGAAGGGGTTCTGTTGGAAATCAGGTTACCAAATATCCCATCAAAAATGTAAAACTGCTGGAAGCTGGTAAGTCCACCTTGGGTGGCAGGGGACTCTGGTTCGATGATACTTTCGGAAGACTGAATACAGAGGAAAAAGGGAGTTTTCTCGGCACATTTACACCAGATGATCAATTGTTGGTAATTTATCATGATGGTTATTATGAGATCACCGATACGGAATTGACCCAGCGATTTGATCATGATAAACTGATCAAAATCGAAAAATTTGATCCTTCAAAGATCATTACAGCCATTTATCTTGACAATGAAAAATTGCAGTTTAATTTGAAGCGATTCAAAATAGAAACCACCACACTGCACAATAAGTTTTATTTCATCAAAGAAGCACCGGGTAATTATGTGGAGGCCGTATCCACTGAGCCCAATCCTGTAGCCATGATCAAATCCGGGCGGGGTACACAGTCCAAGCAAACCAAGGTAAAAGTGAATGATTTTATTGAAGTCATGGGATGGAAGGCAGTGGGAACCAAATTGGTCGATTATACCAAGAGTACTGAAATAGAATGGCTTGAATCGCCTTCCTCATCCAAACAGGCTTCGCTTTTTAACTGATATTCAATGAATTACATATAGTCATGCCATGAATAATGGATGGTTTATATTTGTAATCGGAAACAACAAACGCAGCGAATGGCACTCAAAAGAGAAGAAGACTTTAATGCACAACTTTCTGGTTCCATACCTGAGCAGGAGACATCCTCTAACAGTTGGTTCAAACGCAGAAAGAAGGGGATCAGTACATCGACTGCTGAAAAAAAAGAGACGCCAGATGGACTCTGGACGAAATGTCCTTCCTGTAAATATACCTGCACCACCGATGAGCTGAAAGACAACCTCTCTGTATGTCCAAAGTGCAGCTATCACCACCGCATTGGCAGCGAGGAGTATTTTGATATTTTGTTCGACGAACATCAATACACTGAATTATTTGCCGATGTGAAGTCGATTGATTTCCTTGGATTCAATGATCTGAAACCATACAAAAAGCGACTAGATGAAGCATACACCAAAACCGGACTCCATGACTCCATCACAGCTGCAGTTGGCAAAGTGAATGGGAATGATCTGGTTATATCTTGCATGGATTTCAATTTCATTGGGGGGTCATTGGGGAGTGTGATGGGAGAAAAAATTGCACGATCTGCCGAATACTGCCTGGAGCACCGAATACCATTGATGATCATCAGCAAAAGTGGGGGTGCAAGGATGATGGAAAGTGCATTTTCATTGATGCAGTTGCCCAAGACCATTGGAAAAATCAGCAAACTTGCAGTGGCTGGTATTCCCTATATATCGCTCTGTACAGATCCTACATACGGAGGTACAACGGCATCATTTGCCATGGTTGGCGATGTCAATATTGGTGAACCTGGCGCCATGATTGGATTCGCTGGTCCGAGGGTTATCAAGGAAACCATCAAGAAAGATCTGCCAGACGGGTTTCAAACTTCTGAATTTCTGATTGAGCATGGATTTTTGGATATGATTGTTGGAAGAAAAGAGCTCAAAAACAAAATTGCCACGCTGCTCTCCTTATTTGCCAGTTAGTATAATCAACTGGTCAACTTACGATGGAAATCAAGAATCGGTCTGCTTCGTACGAATATTTCATCGAAGATACTTTTGATGCGGGTATGATGTTGACAGGCACAGAGGTAAAAGCCATTCGTGACGGCAGGGTAAGTTTCAATGATAGTTACTGTTTGCTCGACCGGGGGGAGTTGTTTGTCAAAGGTCTTCATATTTCACCTTATGAGTTCGGCAGCTATGCCAACCACAATCCAACACGTGAGCGAAAATTGCTCCTGAAAAAAAAGGAATTGGATAAAATTGGCCAGAAGCTGAAGGGGAAAGGATTTACCATCATTCCCTTGAGTATTTATTTTAATCAAAGGGGATATGCTAAAATGAAAATCGGTTTGGGAAAGGGTAAGAAACTCCATGACAAGCGGGAGAGCATAAAACAGAGAGAATCTGAGAGGGAAATCAAGCGATTTGTCAAGTAATCTTCAACAGAGAAGATTAAATTTTTTGATTGCTTGGATATATGATTTTTTTTCTGCAAATTTGTCTGAATGAAATCTATCAACAATAACAACGGATGGCATACTATCTCTCAAAAGGGGTAGCCAAACTTGTTTTGTAACATATTCAAAGCCCCGAATTTTCGGGGCTTTGCTTTTTTATTGACATCGTAAAATAGAAAATGAAAAAAATAAAATTAAGTACCAGTTTCAAAAAATTACCTGCCGATCTCTATACTCCGGTGGGCATTTACCTCAGATTGCGGGATAAATTCAGGGATACCATTCTATTGGAAAGTACCGATCACCATACTTCTGAGAACAGTTTTTCTTTCATAGCCATCAACGCAATTGGAGGAATTGAAATCAGCTCTGCGCAAACAGTAGAATTCAAATATCCTCTTGCTGATCCAGAGACCATCCACCTGTCCAACGATCAGGTTCCAGATCTGATTTGGAAGTATATGTGTCAGTACGAAGTATTTCAGCAAAGCAGGGAGGAGGTATTTGCACAGGGGCTCTATGGATACACAACGTTTGATGCTGTTAGGTTTTTTGAAACGGTGCTATTCAAAGAAAAATCATACCAGTTGAAGTCAACTTCTACTTCCGATTTCATTCCATTGATGCGTTACAGATTGTATCAATTTGTCATCGCCATCGATCATCACAAGGATGAAATGATGTTACTTGAAAATCATGTAGAGGGTATTGAAGGTGGAAAGCAGGTCATTGAAGATATCATTCATGGTAGGGACTTGCCACAGTTCCCCTTTAATGCGGTTGGTGATGAATCGTCCAATATGACGGATCAATCTTATATAGAAATGGTTCAGAAAGGTATAGCACATTGTCACCGTGGAGATGTCTTTCAAATTGTTTTGAGCAGACGATTTGAACAAGCTTTTAAGGGCGATGAATTCAATGTATACAGGGCATTGCGCATGATCAATCCATCTCCATATCTTTTTTATTTTGACTATGGTGAGTACCGCCTCCTGGGATCTTCACCAGAAAGCCAATTGATCGTTGGTAACGGAAAGGCAACTGTTCATCCTATAGCAGGCACATTCAAACGAACAGGTGATGATGCGATGGACAGGAAAGAGGCAGAAAGATTGCTGCAGGACCCAAAAGAAAATGCAGAACATGTCATGCTGGTTGATTTGGCGAGAAATGATCTCAGCAGGGTCTGTGAAAATGTGCAAGTATCTCAATACCGTCAGGTTAAATTCTACTCGCACGTTATACACTTGGTGAGTGAGGTCACTGGAACTGCTAAGCGCGATGCCAATCCATTTTCTATGATGTCCAATACATTTCCTGCAGGAACACTCAGTGGTGCACCGAAATACAAGGCAATGGAGTTGATAGATACATATGAGCCTACAAAACGCTCTTTCTATGGTGGTGCCATTGGTATGGTGGGATTCAACGGCTCTTTCAATCACGCTATACTGATCAGAAGCTTTTTAAGTAAAAACAATACCCTTTATTATCAGGCTGGAGCAGGAGTAGTTGCCTCAAGTGTGCCAGAAAAAGAATTGCAGGAGGTGATTAATAAATTGGGGGCATTGAAAAAAGCCATTCAACTGGCATCAACGATTCATCAATCATAACATCATAAAGTGAGTTTAATGAAATTGCTGGTTCTCGATAATTATGATTCATTCACATACAACCTTGTTCACCTGGCTAAAGAAATCATCGGTGATCAAGTAAATGTTTTTAGGAATGATGAAATATCTGTTCATGACGCTGCACGTTATGATAAAATTTTATTGTCACCCGGACCGGGTATCCCTCAAGAGGCAGGTGTTTTGCTCGACTTGATCAAAACCTGTAGTCCTACACACTCCATTTTTGGTGTATGCCTCGGCGAACAAGCCATCGGTGAGGTTTTTGGTGCTAAATTGATCAATCTACCAAATGTATATCATGGTATTTCAACTGAAATACAACTCCGAACAGATATTCAGAAGTCTACTTTCGGAAACGATTGGTTTACTGAATTTGATCATCGATTAACGGTAGGCCGTTACCATAGTTGGGTAGTTAGTAGTGAATCGTTCCCCGATGAGTTGGAAATTACTTCAACAGATGAAAATAGTATGATCATGTCACTTCGGCACAAGAAATATGATGTGCAGGGTGTTCAGTTTCATCCAGAGAGTGTATTGACCCCACAAGGAAAAAAAATGATTGAAAACTGGTTGTGTCCAAAAAAATAATGCATGAAAAAAGTATTGAACTATTTATTCGACCACAGAACACTTTCACGAGAAGACGCCAGACAAATTCTGGTATCTATTGGAAAAGGCGAGTACAATGAACACGAATTGAGCGCTTTCATGACAGTATATCTTATGAGGAGCATCACACTGGATGAACTCATGGGATTCAGAGATGCATTGTTGGAACTTTCTGTCCCGGTTGATTTTCAAGGTAAACAAGTAATGGATGTAGTTGGCACCGGAGGTGATGGAAAGAATACTTTCAATATTTCAACCCTCGCATGTTTTATCGTTGCTGGTGCAGGTTTTCCCGTTGCCAAACATGGCAACTATGGGGCAAGCAGTATCAGCGGAGCATCGAATCTGATGGAGCGAATTGGTTATAAATTTAAAAATGATCAGGATGCGTTGAGAAGAGAACTGGATGCTGCTAACATGTGTTTCTTGCATGCGCCATTTTTTCATCCGGCATTGAAAACTGTGGGACCTATACGCAAGAATCTCAAAGTGAGGACTTTTTTCAATTTATTAGGACCCGTTGTAAATCCCTCTAAGCCTGCTTTTCAGTTGATTGGAGTATATAACCTTGAAATAGCCAGGCTCTACAACTACTTGCTTCAAAGTGAACAAGGATCATTTGCTATTGTACACTCACTCGATGGATATGATGAAATTTCTTTGACGGCAGATGCTAAAGTCATCACCAAAGAAGGGGAAAATGTGTTTCAACCGCTCGCATTGGGAAAAACGAATGTTCGTCCGGATGAAATTTACGGTGGTGATACAGTGGATGCTGCAGTTGAAAAATTCTTGAACATCCTACAGGGAAAGGGAACTGATGCACAAAATGCAGTGGTATGTTGCAATGCAGCCTTCGGACTCTTACTTACCGGAAAATTTGCAGATTATCCATCGGCATTTGACGCAGCCAAGGAAAGTTTATTGGGTGGAAAAGCAAATCAGGCATTGAAAAATCTCATTCAACTTCAATAGCAATGAATATACTGGATACAATTGTATTGAAAAAGGCGATGGAGCTGAGAGAAGCCAAGCAGCTTGTTCCGGAAAATATGTTGATGAAATCGCCATCATATCAACGGAGTTGCTATTCAATAAGTCATGCGCTGAATCAACCAAACACTTCTGGTATTATTGCAGAGCACAAACGGAAGTCACCCTCCAAAGGTGTGATCAATGATCAATTAGAAGTGTCGTTTGTTGTCAATGCCTATCAGCAGGCAGGTGCTTCTGCATTGTCAATCCTCACCGATGCATCTTTTTTTGGAGGATCCAATCATGAAATTACATCTGTCAGGTCCCAAATAACTATACCTATTTTGCGAAAGGACTTTATCATTGATGAATATCAGGTGCATGAAGCAAAATCCATTGGTGCCGATTTCATCCTCCTCATTGCTGCATGTTTGTCACCGTCAAGAGTTCGACAACTGGCAACACTCGCCAATGAACTTGGAATGGAAGTATTGCTGGAATTGCATGATGAAGAGGAGTTGAACCATGTATGTGATGAAGTACAGTTGGTGGGTATCAATAACCGAAGCCTGAAAACATTTGAAGTCAACATCGATCGGAGTTTGAAAATGGCTGAACAACTTCCATCCAGTAAAATAAAAGTAGCAGAGAGTGGTATTGATCAGCCTTCCCAGATTAAATTATTCAGAGCGCATGGATACAAGGGATTTTTGATTGGTGAATATTTTATGAAGCAATCTGATCCAGGGGCATCGCTCCAACATTTTATAAATCAATTGGGATGAGTTTAAAAATCAAAGTTTGCGGCATGACTGATTTTAATCAAGTGCAGATGTTGGATGAGATGCAGATTGATTTTGCAGGGTTTATCTTCTATCCTGCATCGCCCAGGTATGCTGCTGAAAAGTTTACTGCTATGGAAATTGAGAAGATATCAAGAATGAGAATTTGTACTGTTGGTGTTTTTGTGAATGCATCGATGGATCATTTGCTTAACACTATCAATTCCTGGAAATTGGATTATGTTCAACTACATGGCGATGAATCACCTGATTATTGTAAACAAGCTTCAACCCATTGCAGGGTTATTAAAGCATTTCGTGTAGGATCTGGCGATCCATTGGTTGATATGACAGCGGGCTATGGGCATGTGGATTCGTTTTTGTTTGATACCAAATCGGACTTGCATGGAGGATCGGGAGTAAAGTTCGATTGGCAGCAATTGTCGGTACCTTTGTCACATCAATATTTTTTAAGCGGTGGTATTGGAGTGGAGGATGCTGAGCAAGTGTTCGAATTCAGCACACATGAAGAAAAAATGGTGGCAGTAGATATCAACAGCAAATTTGAGACAGCACCTGGAATGAAAGATATTGAAAAACTGATAAAATTCAAAAAATCGCTAAACAGCTATGCACATGAATAAAACTTTTACATCTCCCGATTTGCAAGGATACTACGGTGATTTTGGAGGAGCATTTATTCCTGAAATGTTGTTCCAGAATGTTGAACAACTGCAGCAATCTTATCAGTTGATTTACAATGATCCAACTTTTCAGAAAGATTTTCACGCCTTGCTGAAAGATTATGTTGGAAGACCTACTCCGCTTTTTTTGGCCGAACGATTGAGTGAGAAGTATGGATCGGTTATATATCTGAAAAGAGAAGATCTCTGTCATACAGGAGCCCATAAGATCAACAATACCATCGGACAAATTTTGTTGGCAGAACGTTTGGGTAAAAAACGGATAATTGCTGAAACAGGAGCCGGACAACATGGAGTGGCTACTGCAACGGTTTGTGCACTAAAGGGATTGGAATGCATTGTTTATATGGGGGAGAAGGATATTGAACGGCAGGCACCAAACGTTGCACGCATGAAAATGCTTGGTGCTAAAGTAATTCCTGCCACCAGTGGAAGCAAAACACTCAAAGATGCTACCAATGAAGCCATACGCGACTGGATCAATCACCCAACCGATACACATTATATCATCGGTTCAGTGGTAGGACCGCATCCATACCCTGACATGGTTGCAAGATTTCAGTCAGTCATCAGCAATGAAATCCGTATCCAATTACAGGAAAAAACCAGCAGTACACTTCCCAATCGTGTCATCGCCTGTGTAGGTGGCGGCAGCAATGCAGCTGGTGCTTTTTATCACTTTTTAGACGAGCCTTCCGTTGAGATAGTAGCTGTTGAAGCTGCGGGGCATGGTGTCAACAGTGGACTCAGTGCTGCTACAACACAATTGGGTGTGCCTGGTATTTTACATGGAAGCAAAAGCATTGTCATGCAAACCCCCGATGGACAGGTTGTTGAGCCACACAGCATATCAGCCGGACTCGATTATCCGGGAATTGGTCCCATGCACGCCCATCTTTTCTCCAGCGGCAGAGGAACATTTTTATCTGCAACAGATGAAGAAGCCATGCAAGCTGCATTTGAAGTTTCAAAACTTGAAGGCATCATACCAGCGTTGGAAACAGCCCATGCATTTGCAGTGTTGAGCAATATGAATCTTAAAAAAGATGAGGTGTCAGTAATTTGTTTGAGCGGAAGAGGCGATAAGGATCTTTCGACCTATATGAATGCGATGAATGAGCAATAAAGAAAAAAAACATGGGAAGACTTCAGGATCTGTTTGATAAAAAGAAAAAGGGAGTACTCAACGTATATTTCACTGCTGGATTTCCAGAACTGAATAGCACAGTTGAGATCATGAAAACATTGCAAAGTGATGGAGTTGACATCATCGAATTGGGAATGCCATACAGCGACCCTTTGGCAGATGGACCGGTTATACAGGAAAGCAGTGCGGTTGCATTGAAGAATGGGATGTCCATTGCCACATTGTTTGATCAATTGAGAACGTTTCGAAAAGATATTCATATTCCTGTCATTTTGATGGGCTATATGAATCCTGTGTTGCAATTCGGTTTCGAGAAATTTTGTGAGATGGCTTCAGCAGTTGGAATTGACGGATTGATTTTACCCGATTTGCCTCCGTTTGAATTTGAACATGGATATGGTGATATCATGAAAAAATACGGACTCGATTTTATTTTCTTGGTAACACCTGAAACATCAGCGGAGAGGGTGAAAAAATTGGATCAATTGAGTACTGGTTTTCTATATGCTGTTTCTTCGTCATCAACTACTGGTAAAGAAAAAAATATGGATGCAGTTGTTTCATATGTCGACCGACTGAATGGGTATCAATTGAGGAATCCTATTTTGGTTGGATTCGGAATAAAGGATAAAGTCTCATTTGAATTGCTCAGTGGACATGCAAATGGCGGCATCATTGGTACCGCTTTCATCAACCGGCTTCAAACAGAAAAAGATTATATATCAGCCACAACAACATTCATTCGTTCCATTTTGCAATGAAAATAGCTATCATCAAATACAATGCAGGCAATGTGAAGTCAGTCGAAATTGCGCTCGAACGTTTAGGTGTTTCATCTTTACTGACCGATACTGCTGAAGAAATCCTTTCAGCTGATAGGGTCATTTTCCCCGGCGTGGGGGAGGCCAGCAGTGCGATGAGGTATTTAAAAGAGAGAAGTCTTGATCAGGTAATCAGGGGCGTAAAACAACCATTTCTTGGCATTTGTTTGGGGATGCAATTGATGTGTCAATATTCAGAGGAAAACAATACAGACTGCCTCGGAATATTTTCAGAGGAGGTGAAAAAATTCAATCCCGATGTCATTCAATTGAAATCGCCACAAATCGGATGGAACAATATATTTGATTTAACATCTCCCATTTTCGCGGGTGTTGCAGAAAACAGCTATGGTTATTTTGTGCATGGTTATTATGCCCATTTGGGTATGCATACCATAGCAAAAGCTGCATATGGAATGAATTACAGCGCAGCCCTGAGTCGTGATAATTTCTATGGCGTGCAGTTCCATCCGGAAAAGAGTGCAGAAGTTGGAAGTAAAATCATTCAAAATTTTTTAGATCTCTAGTATGCAGATCATACCAGCCATAGATATCATTGATGGAAAATGTGTGCGCCTCACTGAAGGCGATTATCAACAGAAATCTGTGTACGGCATTTCTCCACTCGATATGGCCAAAACATATGAAGCGCATGGCATTCAACGTTTGCATGTGGTGGACTTGGATGGTGCAAAAGCTGGGCGGGTAGTGAATTGGCAATCAATCGAGCAAATTTCTGCACAAACCAATTTGCATATTGATTTTGGCGGCGGAGTGAAAACCATTGAAGATGTGGAACGGATTCTTTCTCTGGGAGTTCGATATGTAACAGTTGGAAGCATAGCTGTCAAAGAGCCACAAATTTTCGCAGAATGGTTAGAGCGTTTTGGAGCCCATCGGTTCATGTTGGGTGCGGATGTAAAAGACGGTAATATCATGGTAAGTGGCTGGATGGAAGCATCTGAAATGAAACTGTTTCCTTTTTTGGAGCAATATGTAAGCAAAGGAGTGGAAAATGTATTTTGCACAGACATAGCAAAAGATGGAAAACTGGAGGGACCGTCCATTGAACTCTACGACAGCTTGAAAAAAAACTTTCCCAAAACAAATATCATTGCAAGTGGAGGGGTTTCCTGCATGGATGACATATATAAATTAAGCGAGGTTCATTGTGATGGTGTGATCATCGGGAAGGCCATTTATGAAAATAAAATCAGCATCTCTCAAATAGAGCAATATATAAACGAATCGAAATAATATGCTCACAAAGCGAATCATTCCTTGTCTTGATATCAAAGATGGCAGAACAGTAAAGGGTACCAATTTTGTCAATTTACGTGATGCAGGCGATCCGGTTGAATTGGCTGGATTGTATGCTGAGCAAGGCGCAGATGAATTGGTTTTTTTGGATATCACTGCAACCAATGAAAAACGAAAGACACTTGCATCCTTGGTGAATCGCATTGCACATGCCATCAATATACCATTCACTGTGGGAGGTGGAATTGCATCGGTAGAGGATGTCAGGGTTTTGCTTGATGCCGGGGCTGATAAAATATCGGTCAATACAGCAGCATTCAAGCGTCCTGATTTGATCAACGAACTGGCAGCAGCATTCGGCAGTCAATGCATTGTGCTAGCCATCGATGCAAAACAACATGATGATGGCGACTGGTATGTGTATTTAAACGGTGGGACTGTCTCCACATCAGCAAAATGTACAGATTGGGCAATCGAAGGTGTAAAACGAGGAGCGGGGGAGATATTGCTGACCTCGATGGATCATGATGGATCAAAAAATGGTTTTGCGGTTGATATCACCAATAAAGTTTCCTCTGCTCTAAGTGTACCTGTCATTGCCTCAGGAGGGGGTGGAACACCTGAACATTTCTTTGAAATCTTAAGTCAGCGGGCCGATGCAGCACTTGCAGCAAGTATATTTCATTTCAAAGAGATTGCCATACCAGATCTTAAAGCATTCTTAAGAAAAAGGCAAATTCCTGTCAGATGAAAATCATTCAGTAATTTTACAACCATGCAGATCAAAGTTGATTTCTCAAAATACAACGATGGACTCGTACCATCCATCATTCAAGACCTTGATACTAGTAAGGTATTGATGATGGGATTTATGAATAAGGAGTCATTTGATCTTACCATATCAACCCAAAAAATAACTTTTTACAGCAGATCCAAGCAACGGATTTGGGTAAAAGGTGAGGAGAGCGGAAATTTCCTGCATCTAAAATCATGTGCAGTCGATTGTGACCATGATACATTGTTGTTCAAGGTTAAACCAGAGGGACCAACATGTCATACTGGATCAGATACCTGTTGGGGTGAAATCAATGAATCAGGTGATTTTTTGAATCATCTTGAAACAATCATAGAGCAACGCAAAAATTCAAATGATGCAAACTCTTATGTTCACTCTCTCTTTGAAAAAGGTATAAATAAAATAGCACAGAAAGTTGGAGAGGAGTCAGTCGAACTCGTTATAGAGTCAAAAGACCAAAACAGTGAATTGTTTCTCAATGAAGCTGCAGATTTGCTGTTTCATTATTTAATATTGTTAAACGCAAAAGGATATGCTTTGCAGGATGTAAAGCAAATTTTGCAACAACGCCATCAAAAATGAAAAAATTATTCATTCTTACATTGTTTGCATTGCCTGGATTCCTGCTGGCGCAGAGTGGCAAGTTTACCATCAAAGGAAATTTTAAAGGCATGCCCGATAAAACGGAGATTGTACTTCAAAATGAAGAACTCGATCCTGAACCTCTGGCAAAAGGTGTTTCCAGTGGTGAAATGTTCGAATTGAAGGGAGAGCTGAAGGAACCTGGATTGTACAAACTATCTGCAAAGGGTTCTCAGCAAAATCTTTTCTTATTCATGGATCCTTCTGAAATTTCAATTGAAGGTGATTTCAAAACGTTGCAAACATCCAAAATCACCGGTTCTCAAACCACATACGATTTTTTTCAATTCAATACCAACTATTCACCCATCCTTCAGAAGTTAAGTGGACTTGCACAGCAAATCAATCAAGGTAATAAAGATGAGTCCATCAGAAAAAATTATGAACAATTGATTGTAGATGCCAATAGATTCGGAGATGATTTTGTGAAAAACTACAGCAATTCTCCTGTTGCACCATTTGTAGTTTTGGTGATGATGCAGTTGAGTGATGATCCAATGGTAATGGAAAACAGATTGTCCATCATCTCAGAGCAGGCCAAAGACAATTATTATGGCAAGATGGCTCAGAAGATGGCATCAGATGCCAAGTTTGGTGCTGTGGGAACAATGGCACCAGATTTCACTCAAAAGGATGTAAGTGGAAAAGATATCAAACTCTCATCTTTCAAAGGAAAATATGTACTGCTTGATTTTTGGGCCAGTTGGTGTGGCCCATGCAGACAGGAAAATCCAAATGTTGTCAATGCATTCAATCAATACAAGGAAAAAAAATTTACCGTGTTGGGTGTCTCACTCGACAGGGCAAGAGAACCTTGGTTGAAGGCTATTCAAGATGATAAGTTGACCTGGACCCAACTCAGCGATTTGAAATTTTGGAGCAATGAAGTCGCTGTTCAGTATAAGATTCAAAGCATCCCTCAAAATTATCTGATTGATCCGGAAGGGAAAATTATAGGAAAAAACTTAAGGGGAGAGCAGTTGCGGTTGAAGCTTGAAACAATCTTCTCCAAAAATTAGAGATACACATCTTCAATTAGAAAAAAATGGGGTTTATCATGTTCGTCCAGCGTGATGGAAAGAATATCAAACTGAATCCACTTGAATTCTTTTTGGTACCTGATATAGGCTGTACCTGCTGAAATAAAGTGCCAAAGTTTATGCTTGTCAACCAATTCCTCCTGGTAACCATAAATATTTGTCCTTCTTGTCTTTACTTCAAAGAAATGAAGCCTGTCCTCTTTTGAAGCAATCAAATCAATTTCCCATTTTCCGAAACTCCAGTTTCGCTCTCTGATTAGGTAATCATTGTCGATTGCCCATTCCAGCGCAAATTGCTCACCCAGTTTTCCCGTATCATTGTGTCTTGCCATGTTCTCCTCTTTTTCTACCTTCGAAATTCATTCAATCACCATTTTTTTATAAGTGATATGCATCGATTGATAGGTAGAATACAGCCATATGCCTGGGGTGGAAATAATTTCATTCCTGATCTTTTTCACCTGGAAACAGATAGAAATATCCCTGCAGCAGAGTATTGGTTAGGGGCACATCCCGGTGGAATAACAGAAGTTGAAATAGAGCCCAACAAGTGGGTTTCATTGGGAGATGCGATCAAAGCCTCAAACACATATTGGTTGGGAGAAAAAATTGCTGAACAGTTTGGTCGACTCCCATTTTTATTGAAGGTCTTGGATGTGAAGGATATGCTATCCATTCAGGTCCACCCCAACAAACAATCAGCTGAGATCGGATTCAAACATGAAAACAAGCTTGGAATACCCCTGGATGCTCCCCATAGAAATTACAAAGACGAAAACCACAAACCAGAGGTCATGATCGCACTCAGCGAGTTTTGGCTTTTGCATGGTTTTGCTGAGGATATAGAAGATCGATTGTCGCGGTACACTTTCTTGCATCCATTTAAACCGCTTTATGAGAAAGCAGGTATCGAGGTACTCTACAGTCACCTGATGCAATTCTCGCAGAATGAAGTTGATCAAATATTTTCACCTCTTGCAAAAACGATTGTCCCTGCATATCATAAAGGCGAATTATCCAAATACTCCCCTGATTTCTGGGCGGCTAGGGCCATGGTGAATCTTTGCAACAATGGGCATTATGACAGAGGGATTTTCTCCATCTATCTTTTCAATATTCTTCGTTTGGATATTGGAGATGGTATTTTTCAGGGTGCTGGAATGCCGCATGCATACTTAGAGGGACAAAATATTGAGCTGATGTCCAACTCTGATAATGTTTTGCGTGCAGGACTTACTCCAAAATTCATTGACATCCCGGAGTTGCTCAAAAACACCTTGTTTAATATAACAGTTCCAAAAATCATTAAAGCTCAACAAATAGAGGAGCAAGCATTTGAATGTCCCGTCCCTGACTTTAACATCCGTTACCTGCATCTTCTCCAAGGGAAGTCGACTTCTGTAAACTCCGATCGCCCTACTATTATGCTCCTCACCAAAGGCAGGGCTGTTATAAGAGGGGACAAGCAGGAGGCAGTGGATTCAGCTGCAGCCTATTTTATTCCACCTGGAAAGCATTGCACCGTTCAGGCCGATACGGATTTGGATGTAGTGTTGGCAAGTGTGGACTGATATATCTATTCACATTTTGAGGAAAACTGAAATGTACTTATTGTTGCAAGCCCCCTATAATTGTTTATTTTTGTTCAAACACGGATTATGAAACTATCTAAATTCAACATATACACTTTCTTGATGTTGGTATTTGTAGCTGCTGTTTACAGGGCTATTCCTGGCAGACCATGGGGATTCGCGCCTCAGTTTGCTATGGCAGTTTTCAGTGGCGCAGTCATCAAAGACAAACGATTTGCTTTTGCATTCCCGATTTTATCCCTGTTGATTTCTGATCTTTTTTACCAGCTCTTGTTCATCGCTGGTATATTCGAAATACCCGGATTTTACAATGGCATGGTTAGCAATTATCTCTTGTTTGGTGCACTCACCATTGTAGGGTTTTTCACAAATGCAGAAAAAATTGCTTCTATTGCAAAAAGCACGGTTGCTGCACCTACTATTTTCTTCATCTTATCAAACCTGATGGTTTGGATGGGAAACGGGGGTTATCAGCGTCCTAAAAATTTCTCCGGATTGCTTCAGACCTATGTAGATGGATTGCCGTTTTATGCAAACAGCATTATTGCAACCGTTGTGTTTGGGTCTATTTTTTTTGGAGCAAATCAGTTGATCAAGAAATCAGCTGATGTACGTGTAGCAGGCTAATTATTCTCAGTATATCCTCTGTCTTCCTGTAAGTCTTTGCCGTCTGCTGCGGCCGTAGCCAACTCATCACACCTCTGGTTATATGGATTGGATGCATGTCCTTTTACCCAGATAAATTTTAATTGGTGCATCTTCGAGAGCTGATAAAATCTCTTCCAGAGGTCTTTGTTCTTTTTTCCGCCCTTGAAATCATTCTTCATCCAATTCTCCAACCATCCCTCGTTGACAGCTTGTACAACATATTTGCTGTCAGAGTAAATCTCGATATCCAGTCCAGTTCTATTCAAACTTTCCAACGCGGCGATCACAGAAAGCAATTCCATCCTGTTGTTGGTGGTATGAACAAATCCAGCAGAAATCTCTTTTGATTCACCCTTCCACATTAGAATGGCACCATAGCCACCTCTGCCAGGATTCCCCCTGGCTGCTCCATCTGTATAAATCGTTAAACCCTTGTGGTTGATCATTCAACTGTGCTGACCTTGATGGTATTAGTAGGAAGATGCAGTTCTACAGGAGTGCTGCAGGTGTTTACCACTACTTCACCTTTTCTAATAAAGCCTCTTTCTTTCAGTATCTGGATTTGATCTGTGATGATTTCATCCAGACTTTCTTCTTCTCCATAATAGAATGCCCTTACACCCCAACTGAGACTCAATTGATTGACAAGCGTGCGCTCCTTCGTAAATATGAACAAATGTGATTTTGGACGGTAAGAACTGAGCATGAACGCAGTATATCCTGTTTGTGTCATACCGATCAATGCGTCTGCATTGGTGCTTTCTGCCAATTTGCAGGCAGTTAAGCAAACTGCATCACTGATGTACGTAGGAGATTGTTGCAAAGGCTTGATATCCTCGTCTCGGTTGTATCTATATTCTGATTGTTCTGCCTCAATAATGATTTTTCTCATCGTTTCAACTACCAGAACGGGGTGCATGCCTGTTGCAGTTTCCCCACTCAGCATGACTGCGTCAGCACCTTCCAAAACGGCATTGGCCACGTCAGTGCTCTCACTGCGGTTTGGTTTAACCCTGTCAATCATGCTCTCCATCATTTGGGTTGCAACGATCACCGGCTTGCCTCTGTGCAGACATTTTCTGATCAGCTGCCTTTGTATGAGGGGTACTTTTTCAATGGGGACTTCCACTCCAAGATCTCCTCTTGCCACCATGATGCCGTGTGATTCCAAAATAATCTCACGTATGTTCTCAAGCGCCTCTGGCATTTCAATCTTAGCAATAACTTTTGTCTTACTCTGATGATCAGAAAGGGTTTTTTTGATTCCAATAATGTCATCCACTCTTCTTACGAATGACAGGGCTACCCAATCAAGTTTCTCAGCGATGATGAAATCAAGGTCCTTCAAATCCTTTTCTGTGAGTGCCGGCAGTGAAATTTTTGTATCTGGCAGATTCAATCCTTTTTTGGATGAAATGATACCTCCCAGTTTAACCCTGACTTGTACATCTTTATTGGGAAGAATTTGCTGAACCACCACTTCAATCTTTCCATCATCAATCATAATGGTATTGCCGATGACTACGTCACCTGCCAGGTTGGGGTAGGAGACATAGATGCGCTCCAGTGTGCCAATAACTTTTTCATTGGTCAGGGTGAGGATATCACCCTCTTTTACATGCAAGGCGTTGTTTTCAATTTCACCCACACGCAGTTTCGGACCCTGTAAATCACCCAATATGGCAATGTTGTATGGCTCAGTTGCATTGATTTTACGAATATGGTCTATGATTTTTTTCTTATCCTCATGTGCACCGTGAGAAAAATTCAATCTGAATACATTCACGCCTGCTCTAACCAAAGCCAACAATTTTTCATACGTATCACATGCAGGTCCAACGGTTGCAACAATCTTGGTGCGGTGCATGATATGTTGATTACCTGCCTCATTGTCCATTTCCTGGTGAAAATATTTTCCGATGTTTTTACTCATAATACTACATTAAGTGTCATAGAAAAACAGCAGAGACACTTCTCTGCTGTTTTTTATTTAACTGGCCAATATTTTTACCATTTTGAGCCATTCCTCATTGATTTTCTGCTTTGCTTTGATGGCTTTATCCAATGGTGTATAATGCATTTTGTTGTTCATGATTCCTACCATCACATTGTGATTTCCCTCGATCAAACAATTAACAGCCGAATAACCCATTCTGCTTGCGATCATCCTGTCCATGCTGGATGGTGCACCACCTCTTTGAACGTGTCCAAGGATAGCAACCCGGATATCAAAGCCGGGAATTCTCTCTTTTATCAGATTTGCTAATTCATTTCCGCCTCCAAAATCATCCCCTTCTGCAACAACCAGAATGTTTACGAGTTTCCTTCTCTTTTCTTTTTCCTGCAAGGATTTGATGACCGCTTCAATATCGGTTTTTTGCTCTGGAATCAAGATGTGTTCTGCTCCTGTTCCAATGCCACTGTGCAAGGCAATATAACCTGCATCTCTTCCCATAACTTCTACAATAAAGAGACGATCGTGTGCATCTGCAGTATCCCTGATTTTGTCAATCGCATCGATGGCAGTATTAACTGCGGTATCAAAACCGATCGTAAAGTCTGTACCCGCAATATCCTTATCGATTGTACCAGGAATACCAATACAGGGTATATCAAATTCATTGGAGAAAATCTGTGCACCCTTGAAGGAACCATCACCGCCAATGATGATCAAACCATTGATGCCGTGTTTCTTCAGGTTGTTATATGCTTTTTTTCTACCCTCTGGGGTCATGAATTCTTTGCACCTTGCTGTCTTGAGAATGGTGCCACCACGTTGTATGATGTTGGCAACACTTCTGGAATCCATTTTGTGAATGTCGTCATCGATCATTCCTGCATACCCCCTGGTAATGCCAAAGACTTCCATTTTATGGAAAAGTCCAGTTCTTACGGCAGCTCTTACACAGGCATTCATGCCAGGAGCATCACCTCCAGAGGTCATGATACCGATTTTTGTGATTTTTTTGGACATGTCTACTACTTCTGTTGTTACTGGCAAGGATCGAAGGTATTCAGTAGTGTTAGCGGTCGCAAATCTAACGATAAAATATGAAAAATGAGGTCATTTTGATCAGCCAACGCTACAGTTTATCCACATCTAAGCGCTGGAAATCAACTGCTTAAAATATCAGATTGAGTGCTTCGCTAACTGATGTCGGATGAAAATGAATGTCTTTGATCGCTTTCTCAATGATGAATCCTGTTTTAAGTGGTCTTCTTCCAATTTGGGTGAAGGTTTGCGCATCCACTGGTTGAATCAAACTGGTGTCGAGTCCCAGTTTCTGGGCGATGACAAGAGACATCTCATATGGACTCATTACTTCCATCCCTGAAATATGATAAAGTCCTTGAGATCCTCTTCCAGCCATGTCGATAACAGCTTTCGTAAGATCAGGAATATAAGTAGGCGTTCTGATTTGATCAGCCACTACTCTGATGGGTTTATTTGCTTCCAGATTTTCCTTTACCCAATAAATGAAATTGCTTCTGTTCAAATGGTCTGCTTTCCCATAAAGCAAAATGGTACGGATGATGGTCCAGCTTAAATTGCTTTGTATGATGTGCTGCTCAGCAAGTTCTTTGGTCATTCCATAAAAATTAACCGGACCCGTTTCATCATCTTCCACGTAAGGACCATTGTTACCACTGAATACAAAGTCGGTAGACAAATAACAGTATCTGGCATTTACTTCCTCAGCAGCAAGTATCAGGTAATCTGTAGCATCTACATTTGTTTTGTAACTCAGCATTTTGTTTTGCTCGCATTCGTCCACCTGCGTCATTGCTGCTCCATGAATGATGAGATCAGGTTTGAAGTCAGTCACAACATTCAATACTTCATCTTTTTCAGTAATGTCGAGGGAGCGGTACTGAAACTTTTCGTGGAAATATGAATGCGGGAGTCTGTTTGTGCCGCGTCCCGTAGCCAGAACATTATGATTGGTTTTCGTCAATTCTTTTGAAAGATTTGAACCGACCATTCCATTTGCGCCTGTTAGCAGTATTTTCATTCGATGACTTACTGCATCAAATGTAAGGCTTTATGGAAATTGACGCGGGACTAGAATTTGTTCTTCCACATCATGCTCTCGATGGGTTTATCGGGCTGACCGGAATATTTAGCGTTCTTTTTCTGATTGTATTTGACAGCAATTTCACCTTCTACAGGAAAATAAATCAATTGACCAATGGGCATGCCGTGGTATACCTTCACTGGTTGTTTCACTGAAATTTCCAGGGTCCAGTTTCCACAAAATCCTACATCTCCTTTTCCTGCTGTCGCATGGATGTCAATTCCGAGACGTCCGGTTGATGATTTTCCTTCCAAAAAAGGAACATGCTCATGTGTTTCAGTATACTCTAGGGTAACACCCAAATAAAATATATGTGGATACAAAACAAATCCATCATCTGGGATCTCAAAATATTCTATCTGGTTGTGCTGCTTGGCATCCAGAATATGGTTCTTGTATGTAGCAAGACACTTGCCGAGATGTACATCATAAGAATTGCTGCCAAGGCAGGAGGGATCAAATGGACTGATTTTGATACTGCCTTTTTCCATTTCCTCCATTATACTTTTGTCTGAAAGAATCATCTTTATTGTTTGTCGTCCCGAAATTCGTAATTGATGTGTTATCGAACGATTTAATTTTTCAACAAAGTTTGAACAAGTTTTAGGTGTATTTTTACATCATGCCGATGGTGTTTAAAAAGAAAGATGAAGGCTCCTGCACGGGACTCTGGGAAATCACAGAGCAAGCGCCATTTTTTGAATCAGCACTTTCATACAGAGCCAGTGCAACCCATCCTGAAAAAATCAGACAACAGCTTGCCGCAAGGATGATCTTGCATGATTTTGATATTGATTTTCCTTTCACGGATGTTACAATCGCCGCAGGAGGGAAGCCAGTTTTGAAAAATAGCAGGATCAGATTTTCCCTTTCTCATTGCAATGGATTTTCCGCAGGAATAGTTTCTACTCAAGCGGATGTAGGAATTGATATTGAACCCATTCAAGAAAGGGTGTTGAGAATAGAGAAAAAATTCCTTCACGCAACTGAGTTGAAGCAAATGGATCAGTTCAATCATGAAGAGCGGGTCAAATACGCTACGTTGTGCTGGACCCTCAAGGAAACAATGTACAAATGGTGGGGCAGGGGATCGGTCGATTTCTCAAATGATATGATTATCCATAGATTTGATGAAGATCAAACAGGTATTGCACACATGACCTTCTCAAAACTTCCAGATGTTCAATTTGAGCTGAAATACTTTCTCTACAATCATATTTGGCTTGCAACATTGTGCAAATAAAAAAAGCCCCTCAAGAGGGGCTTTTTTTATTATTTCAAGCTCTCTTGCAACTTTTCATTCAATGTTACATAATCAGGATTCTTAGCGGCTTTTGCCAATTCGAGAGATTTGGCTGAAGCAGTCTTTGCTTCGGTTTTATTTCCCATCAGCGAAAAACACCTTGCCTTTTGATACCATACCCAGTAAGCATTGGGAGTTTGTTTGGTTGCCTCTTCGAGCCATGCAGCAGCCTTGTTCAAATCTTTTCCATTGTCCATGTAATACATGGCAGCATTGAAATACGGTCTGTTGTCGTTGTTCATCAGGTTATCAATCTGCAACATAACTTTCTTATCAATGTCCATTTTGATGGGGAAGTTGACCATGGTGGCATCCCATAGGATCATCAGTTCCAACTCATTGCTCTTTACTTTTTCGAATAAAATCATGAAAGATTCAATGGCAAAGGGTAGAGAGACTGTTGGAACATTCAATCTTACAACATCCATGCTTTGTTGGTATGCAGATGGAGAAGTCACATCAGTTTGTTTTGAGATGATGATGGTCCATTCACTTGCCCCGGGAATAGAAAGGAGTCCATATTTCCCAGCAGGAATTTTTGTGCCACCGATCATAACTTCATCGCTGAATGTCAATGTCGTTGCACTGTTAGCACCTGTGCGCCATACGGCACCAAATGGAACCAGATCACCAAAAATATTCCTTCCTTTCATATTGGGTCTTGAATAGGAAAGTTCAATTGTTCCTAGTCCGAATTCCTGTTTTACTGTTTGAGCGGTAGAGGAAGATGGAACGCGCAGTGTCTGCGCCTCACCAAATGCTACCAATGCGATCAGCGCAATGGAAAATATTATTTTTTTCATACGGTTTAATTTTATGCAAGTTAATCAAATGGTTGTAACTGGTATCGGTTAGTATGTATTATTCTTAAAACCTGGATGAAATTTCACAAGAGTCTCTCTGAGAAAACTTCTGTCTAAATGGGTGTAAATTTCTGTGGTGGTTATGCTTTCATGTCCAAGCATTTCTTGCACCGCCCGCAGATCAGCTCCTCCTTCCACCAAATGAGTGGCAAAAGAATGTCTGAATGTATGTGGGGATATATTTTTTTTGATCTGGGCCTTTTGAGCCAGGTCCTTGATGATGTAAAAGACCATAACCCTTGAAAGCTTGTTGCCTCTTCTGTTGAGAAAAACAATATCTTCTGCGCCCTTGGCTATGTCAATATGCACCCTTACTTCTTGCATATATATAAGGAGAAATTTAGCTGCATCTGCCCCAATTGGTATCAATCTTTCTTTATCTCCTTTACCGATGACTCTCACAAATCCTATGTCCAAGTAGAGATTGGATTTCTTCAATTGAATGATTTCACTTACCCGCATGCCGCAACTGTACAGTGTTTCAAGCAACGCTTTGTTTCTCATTCCCTCTGGCTTGCTTACATCTATTTGCGAGATAATTTGTTCAATCTCTTCAAAAGTAAGTGTATCAGGCAATGCCTTTTTGAGTTTTGGTGCTGCAAGCAGTTCGGTTGGATCTTTTTTGGTAATTTCTTCCTGCAGGCAATATTTGTAAAAAGCTTTGATGGCTGAAATGATTCTTGCTTGAGATCGCTCGCTCATTCCAATGGATGCGATCCATTTGATGAATAGCTGCAGCTCTTGAAGCCTGATATCGTTGATGTGCTTGATTTTATTTTCAATGGATAAAAATTGAATCAGTTTATCCAGGTCTTGCCCATATGCCAAGATGGTATTATTGGAAAGTGATTTTTCCAGTTGCAGGTGCATCAAAAATCCTTTTTTATATATTTCCCACATGAATCGACTGATGTGCTGTTGTATGCCTTAATGAATTAAATTCGTACCTCAATTTAATCATTAAAAAATACTTGTGGCAAAAGCAGAAGGGTTCAATTTTAAATCATTCAAGATCAAGGCGGGTAAGCATAAAAAAACATTAAGAGGGTTTCTCACCAGACTGAAAAATAAGTATCCCAAAGGTCTTGACTATCTAGCAGCAACGATTGACAAAGAAGTATGGAAAGAGGTTGACTGTCTTGCATGTGCCAATTGTTGCAGAACCATGACGCCAACTTTTACTACGGAGGACATCAATAGGATTGCTGCTCATTTTAAACAAACCCCAGATCAATTCAAGAAAAAATTGTTGTACAAGGACAAGGATGGTGATTGGATGAACAAACAGACTACTTGTCAGTTTTTAGATCTGAAAACCAATCATTGTTCCATCTACAGCATTCGTCCTTCTGATTGTGCAAGATTTCCTCATTTGACTAAGAAAAAGATGGTGGATTACATCCATGTTCATCAACAGAATATTGAGTATTGCCCTGCAACATTTGCCATGGTGACCAAAATGCAGGATTTGATGAAGGTTGGTAAGTAATCAGAACGGGTATCCAATGGCAAATTGAAAACTGGGTTTATGCCATACACCATCCACAAACCATCCACCATATTTATTTGAATAGAATCTTTCTATGTTGGCATTTCCTTTATTATCGGGTCCATACCTTGGATCCTTGATAGGAAATCCCAAGTCAAACCGCAGTAGAAAATAATTGAAATCGATTCTCGCTCCAAACCCGCTTGCAACTGCCAAATCCCTTCCAAGTCTACTCAGTTTGAATCCCGCATTTTTCAATCCTCCATCTAGATCATTTCTAAACCAAATATTACCTGCATCTGTGAAGACTGCACCGCGCATCATGAATCCGTAAAAAGGAAAGAGGTTGAACCGGTACTCTGCATTGGCCTCAATCTGGATATCTGCATATTTATCGTTGAAGGTTCCATTGGCAACCGTATCGTAGAATACATTGGATCCAATACCTAGTTTTCTGATGGGCCACCCTCTCATGCTGTTGGGTCCGCCTGCAATGAAGCTTTTAAAGAATGGGAGTGTTACCTGCCCTTTTCTCGAGCCGGTGGACAAAGCCCATCCTGCTCCAGCATAGAGCCTGAAGTGAGCACTGTTTTCTTTTCTGATAATGATGTGTTTGATTTCTGCATCAAATTTGAAGTATCGGTACAAATTGCTGAGTGACTTCCCGGGTTTTGTCTCATTGTAAAAAAATGCGCCAGCCAGCAATCCACTTCCCTCAGCAAAAAACCTGATCAGTGTTTTATCATTTGGCTTGTGAGGAGTGATATTCCTGTTGAAGAGTGCATTCGATCCTATAATCAAACCATTGTTGTAGGTATAAAGCAGCAGCGGGAAATTGCTGATAGATTCCAGAAAGAGGCTGTCAGGCTTGAAACGGGTATACTCAAAATTGATGGGTTTGATTTGCCAAGTTGTAAAAGGATTTGGTTTCCAATCATACCCAAAAAAAGTATTGAATGTATTCAGGTTGAAGAAGCGAAATCGGTCAATGTATGCGAAATCAACCGAAGCAATGGTTTTGGCTTGTTGAAAATAGGCCTTGGCCCGGCTGCTCACAGGTGCCACCAGCCATGGAACCGTGATGCGGTTGGTAAGAGAAGTTTCACCTGAAAGAATTCTGTTGAAATTATTGAATTCAATACCCGTCCTGATGCTGTTCTCCAATTGAATGGCACGTTTGCCGATATTTCTGTTTCTCAGGGTGAAATTGGTTGCGACGCCAATTCTGCCGCTGCTGACCAATGACAGTGCCGAAGAGTTGAGGATACTGCTGCCTTCGAGGTCAATACCGAAATATTGTTTTTTTGTAGGCTGCAAACTCAATACATAATCTATTTTCTTGTTCCCTTCATCAACTTTGTTGGTGATGTTGATATTCTGCCAGGTCCCTAGTTTATTGAAATTATTGAGCGTTTTGCTGTAATCATCTCTTTTAAAAAGTGTCCCGGGCTTCATGGCAATATTCTCTTTGATGAATGCATCATGAAAAGTATTGTGAAGGGAAACTACTTTGATCTGATCTTTATTGGTAAAATTCGAATCGGTAATTTGGCTAAATTCATCTGTCTTCAGGTCAGGGTAGATGGTCGTGCCCCCAACGCGGTACGCAGTAAAGTGGGTGCTATCTACATTGGGTCTTAGCGTAAATGTAAGTTTAATAAAAGGTTGGTCTTTTTTTGATTGAATTTGCGACAGTCTGTTTGCCAATTCAAAAGGATCAATGGCTGCATCGTATAACTCAACATAGTTGGTGTCTACCACTGCCACAAGGTCCTCTTTGTTGATTTTAAAAAATCCATTGTTTTGATATATGTCTGTCAGCCGGTTGATTTCAGCATCGATCAGGTTATAATCAAATGCCGCTCCTTTGGTGGGAATTTTCATTTCTGATTGCCCAAGTGCGAGTGATTGCAGTGCACTGTCCTTGAAATCATACACAACAGTATCAATGAGAAATCGGTTGCCTGTAGTCACAAGAAAGCTGGTTGTGATTCGCGCTTGCTTTTTCTTCGTGTGTATCGAAGTGTCGAAATTGACCTGGGCTTTTCGGTATCCCATACTTTTCATCAGATTCTGCATGTTCACAACCGATTGCTGAATGGCATCTTTATTGAATACAGTAGGTTTCTCCATCACCTCAACTGGTATGATGAAAGGAAAGGAAGGCCAGGGGATTTTTGATGCAACCCGGATTTGAAGACTGTCTTCAATTTGTGTAAGTAAGCTGTTTTCTAATTCGTTCTTCTGATCCTTGGATAAATTCCCATCAATTTTTATGTTATTTTCGAAATGGAAAGGACGATCAGGTGCTTTTTTTACGACTGTACATGACATCGCTGCCATGATGAACAAGACTGAACAGAAAACAATGTATTTAAAGAGATTGTCCAATCAGTAATTTAAAAGAGAAAATGCTTTCAAAATCAGATATCAAATATATTCAAAGTTTATCCCATAAAAAATTCAGGGATCAAGAGGGAGTCTTTATCGTAGAGGGATTGAAAATGGTGGCCGAACTCCTCAAGGAAAATAAGCAACAGGTACAAAGGATATACGCAGTGAAAGAATGGTTTGATATGCATCATTCAGACCTGCACCCATCTACCCAGGTTTATATGTTGGAAACTTTTGAGCTGCTGAAAATTTCAGGTCAAAAATCACCTCAACAGGTACTGGCCCTGGTTGATATTCCTCAGCATGATATCAAATCGTACATTCCAAAAGGGATGACAGTCTTGTTGGATCGCATTCAGGATCCAGGTAATCTTGGTACCATCATCCGCGCATGTGATTGGTTTGGTGTGAAAGATATTGTGTGTTCCCATGACACGGTTGATGTTTTCAATCCAAAAGTCGTACAGTCAGCCATGGGGAGCATGATGCGCGTTCATGTTTACTACACGGAGCTGAATGATTTTATACGTGCACAAGAAGGAGTGCCCTGTTATGCAGCCGTATTGGGCGGCACATCCATTCATGAAGAAGCATTCACTCAACCTGGCATGTTGATCATTGGAAACGAATCAACAGGTATTTCAAGCGAAATATTGCAATTCAATCCCCTGCAGATAAGTATTCCTAAAATAGGGAAGGCCGAGTCGCTGAATGCAGCAGTTGCGGCATCCATCATTTTATCAGTATGTACAAAATAGTTATTTAAACTGCAGTGTTTTTGAAATATTGATTTTTTTGCCAATAGCAGCAGGGATCAACAAAATCAACATAGTAATAAAAAATGTTCCAATGATAATCGTTGTGATTTGTATCCAATCAACCAATACAGGAGCAGTGCTTACATAATAAACTTCTTCGTTCAGTTGAATAAAAGGCCAGCGTTGTTGAATCAAGCACAATGCAATACCCACGAGGCTTCCTGCGAAGATTCCAACACCTGCAATCCATGTTCCATACAGAACAAAAATATTTCTAATGGTCTTATCACTCGTGCCAAATGATTTCAAGACAGCGATCATATTGCTGCGTTCCAGCAACAGAATGATGAGACAACTGATCAGGTTGATAAGGGCAACGACCAACATGAGTCCCATGAAAATATATTTGTTCGTATCCTGTAGCGCAAGCCAATCAAAAATTTCAGGCGACAACTCTTTCAGCGTGATGGCATTCCAGCCAACTGGTAAAACAGGAAAAATCGCATTGGCTGTTTCATCCAGTGAAGATGTATTTTTCAATGAAATTTCATATCCATTGATTTCATCTTGTGACAGTTGATTGACGTTATTCAGATACTCAAGACTTCCAATGGCGTATGACTGGTCGTATATGTCGATGCCTGTATTGAAAATGCCTGCAATTTTCATTTTTCGCACCTTTGGCACATCCGCATTTTTGGCAATGAAATAAACAAGCAAATCGTTTCCAACGGACAGCTTCAATTGATTGGCAGTATATGCGGACAACAATATCTGGCTGCTGGAATCAGCGTTTTTCCAATTGGGAACTATGCCTTTTTTCATGTATTTTAAAATATTGGAAACAGGGTAGTCATTGGATACACCTTTGATTACAATTCCCTCAATACTGCCATTGGCACTCAATACTGCAGAATGGGTTACAAAGCTCGAAACAGATTGAATTCGCGGATCGGCTTGTAGGAATTGTTTAATTGAATCATTTTTTTGAATGAGTGCAGCCTCTGCATTGGTTGATCGAATAGGCTCATAATGCTCAACCCTTAAGTGTCCCCAGAACGAAAAAATTTTATCAGCCACCACTTGCTGAAATCCATTTACGAAGGAGCTTGCCAATATCATAGCAGCAACACTGAGGCCCGTTGCAATGATGCTGATTCGCATGATCATCGCTGAAAATGCCTTTTTGGGGGCACTGATGAGTTTTCTTACAATAAAAAACGAAGCTTTCAAATAAAAGATTGATGCATAAAAGTACAAATCAATTATTGATTATTTTCGTTTCAGAATTTTCTTCATGGTACGCACCCCTTTGTTGATATTTGTTTTTGCGTTCTTTTTTTCATTTGTTGTTCACGCACAACCAGAAGCAGCGACAGCTTCAAATGTAAAGACCATTCGGCTCAACCGTGCGGGCGATCCCATCTCATACCCGATTGTTCGATTGAATTCAACTGATCAGCTTGAACTGCAGTACGATGATTTAGATGGGGGAGTAAAGAATTACTATTATACCATTCAACTCTGCAATGCAGATTGGAAACCTGCTCAACTGAATTATTTTGATTACGTGAAAGGCTTCAGCCAGGTCCGCATCAACAATTACAAAGCTTCTGGTATTTCTCTGACCCGCTATACACATTATCAGGCATCTATCCCAGATCGGAATTGCCAGCCTACCAGATCTGGAAATTATCTGTTGAAAGTTTTCTTGGATGGAGATACTGGTAAATTGGTATTTTCAAAACGGTTTTTGGTAGTAGATGACAAGATGAATGTTGCCGTTCAGGTTACACAGCCATTCAATCAGCAGTATTTTCAGACCCATCATCGTTTACAGGTTCAACTCGAAACTACCAATTTTGATATTCGATATCCACAGCAACAACTACAACTGAAAATCCTACAAAATTATAGATGGGATAATTTGATATCCTTGAATCAACCTACATTCATTCGTCAGGGATTGTTGCAGTACAACAACGAAAATAGCATGCTGTTTCCTGCCGGAAAAGAATTCAGGTGGTTGAATTTGAGAAGCTTTCGATTGCTGGGTGACCGCATCACAAAACAGCAAAACACCAATACTGCTTTTGAACTATTTGTAAAAGAAGATCAGCCCAGGTTGCCAAGACAATATTTTTACTACCGTGATTTGAATGGGTTGTATGTAAACGAAACCATTGACAATTTAAATCCTTTTTGGAATGCAGATTATGCCCGTATCCATTTCACATTCAAACCCAAAGATGGGTTGGCTTACGCAAAAGGTGATTTGGTTGTTTTCGGTGAATTATCAGATTATGGAAAGCAGGCAGATGCTGTGATGAAATTCAATGCTGATAGAGGCGTTTATGAAGGTTCGATGTTTTTGAAGCAGGGGTATTATGATTATCAATATGCCATCCGCACAGCCGAAAACGGTCAATTGCTTTTCAATAGTATGCTGCCAGAGCAAGATGCATGGGAGACAGAAAACAATTACATGGTATTGGTTTATTACAGGGAATTGGGAGGAAGAGTTGATCAGCTGATTGCACTGCGACAAATCAACAGTCAATTCAATCGATCTCTCAGGTGAATTTCGTATATTTGCATTGGCAGGTCTTACACGACCAGCTCCTGCTGAACTCCCCCAGGACCGGAAGGTAGCAAGGGTAGGTGGTTGAGCGGTGCGATGTAATCAACCTGCTATTTTTTTGTGTATATCTCTCCTTCATCTTTACTCCTCTTTTGATTAATTTGCCCAAAATTTTCCAACATGAAATTCTTTATCGATACAGCCAATCTTGCACATATCAAAGAAGCAAATGACCTGGGTATCCTGGATGGGGTAACCACCAACCCATCATTGATGGCCAAGGAAGGGATCAAAGGCGAAGATAAGATCCTCAAGCATTATGCCGATATATGTGCGCTGGTCGATGGGGATGTCAGTGCGGAGGTTTTATCGACTGATTTCAAGACCATGGTCGAGGAAGGAAAGAAGCTCGCAGCCATCCATAAAAATATAGTCGTGAAGGTCCCAATGATCAAAGATGGTATCAAGGCGATCAAATGGTTCACTGACAATGGCATCAGAACCAACTGCACGTTGGTGTTTTCAGCGGGTCAAGCCATTCTTGCAGCCAAAGCTGGGGCAAGTTATGTGTCACCTTTTATCGGTAGAGTAGACGATAGCAATTGGGATGGCATACAACTGATCGAACAGATCAATCATATTTACAGTATTCAGGGATTTGATACAGAAATTCTTGCTGCATCCATTCGCAATGCACTGCACATTGTTCGATCTGCAGAGGCTGGCGCGCATGTTTGTACCTGTCCGTTGGATTCAATCCTAGGTCTCCTCAAGCATCCCCTTACAGATATTGGGTTGGCTAAATTCCTGGAAGACGCAAAGAAGATGTAAGCAACATCTTATAAATTCCACCAATAGTTGAATTTCAACACCAATGCCCTGTTGTTTACGTTGAATGGAGCAGGAAAATAGTTGTCTGTGTACACAAGAAACAAATCTGATGCTGGCTTGTATCGCCATTGAAATCTTGTATTGAGGTTGATATTGTTCTGCTGATTGTTGTATTGGAAAAACGTTGTAAAGAATAATTTATTGGTGAAAGTAACATCGATGCGCGGACCCACCAGCCAAAAAGTATTGTTGTTCCATGGTGCAGGCAGTGAAATATTGTTAAAGCTGGTGCTCATCGTCATACTGAAATATGGTTGAAAACGATATCCCAGATCAGCACTGACAAAGGTCCTGTTGCCATTGAAATAATATCCTCCAAAACGCCCAGATATTAAATAGGTGAATAGTTGTTGTGGTTTGGATGCGAGTTCAAATCCAACTGAATTCCACCTGTGCTTCGTTCCTCTCGCAAGTGTATCCTTGGTGTAATTGGTCGGATCAAAAGGCTGAAGCAATTTGATATAATCATTGGCAGTCCAGATGGTATAAGTGGCCTGCGTTCTCATTGTCAATGTATAGGCCAAATAGGTAGTTGCATCTGTCAACTTTAATTTTCTAGTGAAATAATCAAAGTTCATCAGTTTAATGGCGTGGCTGGTGATTTTTTGATTCTTAGAAAAGAAAATTCTAGTTATGGAGGGATTGATCTTGAAGTAATCCTTTCTCGGAACATACCCGACGTCAGCCGTGAATTGCCTTCCTACAGATTCCTGTTGATAGCTGATGAGCCATTTTTTACTGCTGTATTGAATATTTCCTGCGTGAATGAAATCATCACCGCTGGTATTTTTTGAGAATGATTTCAAAACCATGTACTTGCCAGTCCACAAATTGTTTGAAGAAGCAAGGTTGTATTCCAGTCCAATATTTCTATTGAATGGATTGTTCAAGTAAGTGGGACCTTTCTCATCCTTGTTCAATATTTGATCTCTGTTGACGAACAGAAGTCCAATATTCGAACGTGCAAATACTTTTCTTTGAATGGCAAATGCCGTATAGTTTTGAACCGGTGTGAGGGTGGTAACATTGCGTTCTGTCTGCATGTTCATGAAGCCCATCCTCCAATTCTTGTTCAATTTTCCGCTCAATCTTGCGCCGTATTGAATGGGTGCATTCAATCCAATTCTTCTGGAGAAAAACGGTCGCAAGGTTCCATATCCAAAGTTGTTGAACTGGTCCCCATTTTCAATAAAGAACTGTCTTCTTTCAGGGAAAAACAATTCGAATCTATCTAAGTTGGTTACCTGCCGATCCACTTCTACTTGTGAAAAATCTGGATGGATAGACAAATCTAAGTTGAGTGAAGAAGTCACTGCCACTTTCGCATCCAATCCGACCGTATTTCTGAATTTAGTTGCAGTATTGGCTTGAAAATTTTTGCTTCCACCTGTCAACACATAGGGGATGAGTGAAATATTTTGTCCGGCATCCGGTGGTGGCTCATCCCAGACTAAAATGCCTGTGTATGCAAGGGAGGCAGTGGGGAATTGTCTTGGGACTGGCGCCCAACTTGATTTTTCAGCTTTTGAAATATCGAGCCTGCTGAACTGAATACCCCAAGTTTTGATGCCATTTTTATACCTGATGGTCTTGAATGGAATGAATGCTTCCCATATCCATTTGTCATCATAATATTTAGAATCTGAGTTCCATTTATTGTCCCAATTCAAATCAGCTCTTCCTCCATCGTATAACAAACCATCCCATTGCGCACCCGCTGCATTGGATCCGAATGTGAATCCATTGGTTCGGTCATTGAATGGATCCATGAACAATAGGAAATTATCATTTTTCCCAAAGTTGAAATCACGTTTGAGCGATTCAACCATGAATTTTTGACCAGGATCAATGTAGTTGATGGTAATGATATAGATCCCTGAACTGTTATAAGCCATTTTTACTTCCGTTCTCACAAATGCCTTGCTTGTATCCATGGGCAATACCATGTTGAAATTGGTGGCGGTTTGTGCAGCAGACCATGCAGGATCGATCACTCCATCAATTTGTATGGGAGCAACTGTTTTTTTAATGAAGTACTTGTACTCTTCGTTCTTTCTTTGTGATAAGACGGATATGCTGATGGCAAATGCCAAAAGAATCAGGGCAAGGAATTTTTTCAATCGTTCAAATATATTTACACTAAGCCACAGCCTTTTTTACAAGATCTGCTGCTTCGCTGAGTAAAATGGCGCTTTGCACTTTGAGTCCACTTTCATCAATCAATTTTTTTGCTTCGGCAGCATTTGTGCCTTGCAATCGAACAATGATAGGGATGTTGATGTTTCCAAGATTTTTATATGCTTCGATGACTCCGGAAGCAACCCTGTCGCATCTTACGATACCACCAAAAATATTGATCAGAATGGCTTTTACATTTGGATCCTGCAAAATGATTTTAAATCCAGCTTCAACTGTTTGAGCATTTGCAGTACCTCCAACATCCAGGAAGTTGGCAGGTTCACCACCACTGAGTTTGATCATATCCATGGTAGCCATTGCGAGTCCTGCTCCATTTACCATGCATCCAACATTGCCATCCAATTTCACAAAATTCAAGTTGTATTTTCCTGCTTCAACTTCTGTGGGATCTTCTTCAGAAAGGTCACGCATAGCAGACAGATCTGGATGTCTGTTGAGTGCATTTTCATCCAAATTCATTTTGCAATCCACTGCTATGATTTTATCATCAGCTGCTTTGAAAAGCGGATTGATTTCAAGCATGGAACAATCCAGCCCAACATATGCGCTGTAAAGATTGGAAACGAATTTCACCATGTTTTTAAATGCATCACCACTCAAACCAAGGTTGAAAGCAATTTTTCTCGCTTGGAAGGGAAGGAGTCCACCACCTGGGTGTACCCACTCTCTGAAAATTTTCTCTGGTGTATCATGTGCAACATCTTCGATGTTCATTCCGCCTTCTGTACTGTACATGATTACGTTTTGACCTTTTGAACGATCAAGCAATATGGAGAGGTAAAATTCTTTTCTTTCTGATGGACCATCATAATACATGTCTTGTGCCACCAAAATCTTGCTGACCAATTTACCGGCAGGTCCGGTTTGGATGGTGACCAGTGTGCCGCCTAAAATTTTTTCTGCAAATTCTTTGATATCCTCCAGGCTCTTTCCAACCTTCACGCCGTTGATGCCGTTTTCCTTTATTTGACCTTTTCCACGGCCACCTGCATGAATTTGTGCTTTGACCAAAGCAAACTTGCTTCCGCTTTTTTCTTTGATCTCATTGTATGCTGCAACAGCCTCATCAACAGTGCTGCATGCATTTCCCTCCTGTACGGGTACATTGTATTTTTTCAACAGCTCTTTTGCCTGGTATTCGTGAAGATTCATGGAAAATAAAAATTTTTACAAATATACATTACGAGCATAAATGAATGGGTGGTGTTCCAAAGAAAAAGGAGCGAATTTTCGCTCCTTTTGAAAAGTTGATGATTACTTGGATTGGTTCTCAGGTCTCAAACTTCTAACTGTTTTTCCAGTCTGCCACATTTCACTTTCTCTCATCTCTTTCAATTCCAATTCGAGTTTAGCTCTGTAATCGGGTTGTGAATTGCTATCAATACTGCGCTGGCTTTCTTTGCCTGTCGCTACACTCTCGTACAATTCATTGAAAACAGGAAGGGTGGCATCCCTGAATCTCTTCCACCAATCCAATGCACCCCTTTGTGCGGTCGTGGAGCAGTTGGCATACATCCAATCCATTCCATTTTCTGCAACAAGTGGCATGAGTGATTGGGTCAATTCTTCTACAGTCTCATTGAAAGCTTCAGATGGAGTGTGTCCCTTTTCACGCAATACCTGGTATTGAGCAGCAAAAATCCCCTGAATAGCACCCATCAGGGTACCTCTTTCTCCGGTCAGATCACTGTATACTTCTTTTTTAAAATCAGTTTCGAATAAATATCCGCTTCCAATGGCAATGCCCAATGCTACAACCCGGTCTTTTGCCTTCCCGGTTGCATCTTGAAAAATGGCATAACTGGAGTTCAACCCTCTACCTTGCAAAAACATTCTTCTGAGGGAGGTACCTGATCCTTTTGGTGCAACCAAAAATACATCCACATCAGCAGGAGGGATGATGCCCGTTTGCTCTCTGTAGGTGATGCCAAATCCATGTGAAAAATACAATGCCTTACCAGGAGTAAGGTGTTTTTTCACGGTGGGCCACAATGCTATTTGAGCAGCATCGCTCAGCAAGTAACAGATGATGGTTCCTTTCTCAAGGGCTTCTTCTATTTCAAACAAGGTCTTGCCTGGAACAAATCCATCGGCAACTGCCTTGTCCCATGATGCAGAATTTTTTCTTTGTCCAACAATCACATTGATGCCGTTTTCTTTTTGATTCAACGCTTGCCCGGGACCTTGAACGCCGTATCCGATCACGGCAACTACTTCATTTTTCAATGTCTCTTGAGCCTTAGACAGAGGAAATTCTTCCCTCGTTACCACATTCTCTTCAACTCCTCCAAAATTTAATTTTGCCATAATAGTTGTTTGTTTTGATTATATAAGATTGTTTATTGATCCATTTCTGCAGCTTTTTCTGCTGTGATTTCTTCTACCAGCATATGTTTCGCTGGGGCCGTCTCCTCAAACTCTTTTAGTTTCTCATGAAAGCCCTTGCTGTCTTTGATTATGGCAACCCTCGCGCTGCGCACAAACTCTATCAAACCAAAGGGTGCCAGCACTTGGATGAGGGTATCGGTTTCTTCACGCTGTCCTGTAGTCTCAAATATGGTATAATCTTTTCTGATGACAACGGCCCTTGCACCATAAGCCCTCAACAGCCGTTCTACTTTTGCCTTTTCGGCAATGGTGTCTGTCGGGACCTTGTACAAAGCCAATTCCTGCCAAATGATTTCGTCATTTGTATTAAAATATACTTTCAATACATCTACCTGCTTTTCAATTTGGCGTACCAATTTCCTTACCACATCCTCAGCTACGTTGATGACAATGGTAAAGCGGTGAATTCCATCTACCTCTGATGGCGATGTGTTCAGGCTTTCCACATTGATCTTCCTTCTGGAAAAAATAATGGCAATCCTCGTTAGGAGTCCCACTTGGTTTTCAGTATAAATGGTAATGGTATATTCCTGTTTCATATGGATTTATTTTAAACGTATTTCACTTACGCCACAACCCTGTGGAACCATGGGAAACACATTGTTTTCTTTGCCTACAAACACTTCAAGAAGATAGGGGCCATTGTGTTCAAGCATTTTTTGAAGCGCATCTTTCAGCTCAGTTCGTTGTTTGATGGAGTTGCCTTCAATGCCATATCCTTTGGCAACGGTGACATAATCCGGACTCGCAATGTCTACAAATGAATATCTTTTTTCATGAAACAATTGTTGCCATTGTCTTACCATTCCAAGAAACTGATTATTGAGGATGAGAATTTTTACATTGACTTTGATTTGCATGATGGTACCCAATTCCTGAATGGTCATTTGAATGCCACCATCACCTATGATGGCAACCACGGTTCTGTCTTTCGCACCATATTTTGCACCAATGGCTGCAGGCAATGCAAATCCCATCGTTCCGAGTCCGCCTGATGTTACATTGCTCTTGCTTTGGTTAAACTGTGCATATCTGCATGCGACCATCTGATGTTGACCCACATCGGTAACAATGATTGCATCTCCTTTGGTGAGATGATTCAATTGATCAATGACTTCTCCCATTGTCATGATTTCAGTAGATGGATGAAGCTCTTCTTCAATCACAGCCTCTACTTCTTTTGCAGTACAGTCTTTGAATTTTTGCAACCAGCTTTCATGTTTATGTTGCTTGATCAAGCTGGTCAACATAGGCAATGTCTCTTTGCAGTCACCCCAAACAGGCACATCTGCTTTCACATTTTTGTCGACCTCAGCTGGATCGATGTCAAGGTGAATGACCTTGGCTTGTTTTGCATACCTGTCCAGCCTTCCTGTTACCCTGTCATCAAATCGCATGCCTACCGCAATCAAAACATCGCACTCGTTTGTCAATACATTGGGACCATAATTTCCATGCATGCCGAGCATACCCACGTTGAGTGGATGATCAGTTGGCAATGCACTTAAACCCAGTATGGTCCATGCTGCGGGCAATCCACCTTTTTCGATAAATGCTTTGAATTCTTCTTCTGCTTTTCCAAGAATCACGCCTTGTCCAAAAAGTACCAATGGCCTTTGCGCTTCATTGATCAAAGCAGCTGCAGCACCTACATATTCCTTTCTTACGATCGGTTTAGGTCTATAACTTCTGATGTGATTGCAAGGTATATATCCTGAGTAATTGAATTTTTGGAGTTGTGCATTCTTGGTGATATCGATCAAAACCGGACCTGGTCTACCGCTTTTGGCAATATAAAATGCTTTTGCCATTACTTCAGGAATCTCAATTGCATCTGTAATTTGATAGTTCCACTTAGTGACAGGGGTAGTGATGTTGATGACATCTGTTTCCTGAAATGCATCTGTTCCCAGTAAATGTGCAAATACTTGTCCGGTGATGCAAACCAATGAGGTAGAGTCAATCATGGCATCAGCCAAACCTGTAACCAGGTTGGTGGCACCAGGACCGCTCGTTGCAAATACAACACCAGTTTTTCCGGATGTTCTCGCAAATCCCTGTCCTGCGTGTATTCCACCTTGCTCGTGTCTAACCAGTATGTGTTCCAGTCGATCATTGTAATCATACAGTGCATCATATATGGGCATGATCGCACCACCTGGATATCCGAAGATGGTTTCAACTCCCTCGGCAATACATGCCTCCAACACAGCTTCTGCCCCTGACAGTTCTTTTGTATGAACCTTATCTTGATTTTTTTTATCGTCCACTTTTGATTTTTTTTCACTGACAGTATTCATACAAACAATTTTTTATTCACTTTATATTTTCAGGTATTGCATCTGTTACACAACCTTCAGCAGCCGTTGTTGTTCTTTGTGCAAACTTGAACAGCAATCCTTTTTTTGCATTCAACGCTGGTTTTTTCCACGCAGCTCTTCTAGTTGCAATTTCCTCTTCACTCACTTTTAGTGTGATGGTTCTCGTTTTAACATCCAATACAATAGGATCATTGTCTTTTACCATTGCGATCAAACCTCCGTCATAAGCTTCTGGAGTAATATGTCCTACCACAAAACCATGTGTACCACCGCTGAAACGCCCATCTGTGATCAATGCAACAGATTTGCCCAATCCAGCACCGATAATGGCTGATGTTGGCTTCAGCATCTCAGGCATACCCGGACCACCTCGTGGTCCCACATATCTGATAACAACAACATCACCAGCTTTTACTCTTCCATTTTGTATGCCGGCGATCAATTCCTGTTCTCCATCAAACACGCGGGCCGGTCCCTCAAAAAATTCACCCTCTTTGCCACTTATTTTAGCAACACTTCCTTTTTCTGCGAGATTTCCGTAGAGAATCTGCAGATGTCCAGTTGTTTTAATGGGATTTTGAAGTGGATAAATAACCTTTTGATTTTCAAATTCAAGATCAGGAACATCCACTAAATTTTCCGCAACTGTTTTACCGGTAACTGTTAAACAATCACCATGTATGAATCCGTTTTTAAGTAAATATTTCATGACCGCAGGTATGCCGCCCATCTTGTGCACATCCTCCATCAAATATTTTCCACTCGGTTTCAAGTCAGCAATTACAGGAACCTTGTCGCTGATGCGCTGAATATCATCCTGTGTCCATTGCAGGTCGATGCTCCAAGCCATTGCAATCAAATGCAGAACAGCATTGGTTGATCCACCTAATGACATAATCAGTGTGACTGCATTTTCAAATGCTTTGAACGTCATGATATCAGTTGGCTTGATGTCTTTTTCTAGCAGGATTTTAATGGCTTCGCCTGCACGCTTGCATTCATGTTTTTTCTGTTCACTCAATGCCGGATTGGATGATGAGTACGGCAAGCTCATGCCCAATGCCTCTATAGCACTGGCCATCGTATTGGCTGTATACATGCCACCACATGCACCGGGACCCGGACAAGCATTCATGATGATGCCTTTGAAATCTTTTTCATCCAAATGGCCTGCTATTTTTTTTCCCAGTGCTTCAAAAGCAGAAACAATGTTGAGCTCTTCACCCTTGTAATGACCGGGTGCAATGGTACCACCGTATACCATGATGGAAGGTCTGTTCAATCTTCCCATTGCGATGATCGATCCAGGCATATTTTTGTCGCAACCAGGAACGGCAATGATGCCGTCATAATAATGTGCACCACAAACAGCTTCAATGCTGTCTGCGATCAAATCACGGCTAACGAGCGAATATCTCATTCCGTCAGTCCCATTGCTGATACCGTCGCTTACGCCAATGGTATTGAATATCAAGCCCACCATGTCGTTTGACCACACACTATCTTTAACAATTTTTGCAAGGTCGTTTAGATGCATATTGCAGGTATTCCCATCATAACCCATGCTGCATAGACCGATCTGTGGTTTTTTCAAATCTTCATCAGTCAATCCAATGCCATACAACATCGCCTGTGCAGCAGGTTGTGTTGGATCTTGTGTAATGGTTTTGCTATATTTGTTCAATGCAGCCATATATGCTATATAATAGTTGATTTTCTTAGTTGAATGTTGGATCTGTGTATTGCGTCTTCTACTCGGTTGTTGATAAAGTCGCAAACCAGTTCGCCAATGGTGGAAGTGAAATAAAAATTAATTGGATCAATATCTTTTGTAAAAAATGAATTGGAGATGGTCCAATCAATGGCATTGCGTATATCAAGCGCTTCTTCTTGTAACCCAAAATATTCCAGCATCATCGCAGCGGATAAAATGGCCGCAGATGGATTCGCAATGTCTTTACCTGCAGCTTGAGGGTAAGATCCATGAATGGGCTCAAAGACTGCAGTTCCTGTCCCGATAGATGCAGAAGGTAGGAGTCCAAGTGAACCGGCAAGCACGCTGGCTTCATCACTCAGGATGTCGCCGAACATATTTTCTGTAAGGATGACATCGAATTGAGATGGATGGATAATCAGTTGCATGGCTGCATTGTCAACATACATTTGAAAGACTTCCACATCGGAATAATTCTTTGCAATTTCGTTGACAGTTTTTCTCCATAGCCTGGATGTCTCCAGTACATTTGCTTTGTCAACCAGTGTCAGCTTTCTTTTTCTTTCTTGCGCACGTTTAAATGCAAGGTGTGCGATGCGGGTAATTTCTTCTGCGTGGTACACACAGGTATCAGCAGCGGTTTTTCCATCAGCAGATAATTCTTTTTTTCCGAAATAAATCCCACCAGTCAATTCCCTGAAAATTTCTATGTCTACATGCTCCAGCAAATTAGATTTGACAGGGGAGAGATGGTGGAGCGCCGCATAGGTGGTAACGGGACGAATATTTGCAAACAGTCCAAGTTCTTTTCTCATTTTGAGCAAACCTTGTTCGGGCCTCACTTTCGCGTTAGGGTCCTGGTCATATTTTGGATGACCGACAGCGCCGAACAATACAGCATCGCTGGATTTGCAGAGATCCAACGTTGGCTGGGGGAGTGGATCACCAGTTTTGTCGATGGCATCTGCGCCAACCAAGGCATATTGAAAAGAAAAATCATGATGGTATTTTTTGGAAATCGTATCCAAAACGCGAACGGCTTGGTTGATGACATCAGGACCGATGCCATCACCCGGAAGGACTGCTATTTGTTTTTTGATCCCCATTTATACTTTTGCTACATATTGATTGGCCAATATTTTTAATTCTTTATCTCCAACCTCTTTGAGTTTGTCTGCCAGCTGAAGAAAATGTTCGTACAAAACATCCACGTCGTTGCGATCAAAATTGTGACCAAGATTTTTCAGTCTGTATGCAAGTGCAGATCTACCGCTTCTAGCTGTAAGAACAATTTTTGAAGTGGATGCACCCACTTCTTCTGGACGTATGATTTCATAGGTCTGTGCATCTTTCAGAAATCCATCCTGGTGAATTCCCGATGAATGTGAAAATGCATTTGCACCCACGATTGCTTTGTTTGGTTGCACCGGCATACGCATGGTATCAGAAACAAGCTGACTGATTGGATTCAATTTGGTTGCATCAATGTCTGTGTAAATTCCAAGATAGGCATGTTGTTTCAACACCATCACAACTTCTTCCAGAGAAGTATTTCCAGCTCTTTCACCAAGTCCATTGATGGTACACTCAATCTGTCGTGCACCACTCATGGCTCCTGAAATGGAGTTTGCAGTAGCGAGTCCTAGGTCATTGTGACAATGACAGGACAGCACTGCTTTGTCGACATGCTTTACATGCTCCATCAAAAATTTGATCTTTTCACCGTATTGGTGGGGCAAGCAATAACCGGTGGTATCAGGAATATTTACGGTTGTTGCGCCGGCAGCAATAACAGCCTCTACAACTTTTGCGAGGTATTCATTTTCGGTTCTTCCTGCATCTTCTGCATAGAACTCAATATCGTCGGTATATTTTTTTGCCCATTTGACTGCTTGAACAGCACGTGCAAGAATTTCTTCCCTGTTGCTGTTGAATTTGCTTTTGATATGCGAGTCAGATGTTCCGATACCGGTATGTATCCTTCCTCTTTTGGCATGTTTCAATGCTTCGCCTGCTGCTTCGATGTCTTTTTGAACAGCTCGGCTCAGTCCGCAAACGGTTGAATGCTTGATGATTTTAGAAATTTCTGAGACGGATTCAAAATCACCCGGACTCGAAATCGGGAATCCAGCTTCAATGATGTCAACACCCAGGTCCTCCAGCGCAAGGGCCAGTTCAATTTTTTCTTTTGTATTGAGTTTGCAGCCAGGCACCTGCTCGCCATCTCTCAGTGTAGTGTCAAAAATGAAAATTTTTTCTTCTGTCATGGTAGCGAATTTCCAGTTTGATTTAAAAGCTTATTAAGGATGTTTACGAATTTAACTTCCCACAAACGATAAAATAACCCAAAATGGGTTGTAATTTACGCTTTGTAAAGTCTCGAAATCATTCCAAAATCCTTGATTGACAAGGATTGTACAGAAAGATAAATACGATGCCCAACCGTTTAGCAGATGAATTGTTTCACCTCATTAAAACCCTCGAAAAAGGTGAAAAAAGAAATTTTAAACTTTATGTCAGCAGAAATATTTCATCTGATGAGTTAAAGATCATTACACTTTTTGATGCCATTGACAAATTGGATCAATATGACGAGGAAGTGATTCTTAAAAAAAATCCATCCATTCAAAAACAACAGCTGTCCAATTTAAAGTCTCATTTGTACAAACAGATTTTATCTAGTCTGCGGTTGATCCGCAATGATCAATCGGTTGACATGCAGTTGCATGAAATGTTGGATCATGCGAGGATTTTATACAACAAGGGACTCTATCACCAGAGTTTGAAAATGTTGCAAAAGATCAAAGAATTGGCAGGTGAGCACAATCAGATGACCTTTTGGGTCCAAGCTTTGTTTTTTGAAAAGAAAATTGAGTCATTGCACATCACACGAAGTTTTGACGATCGTGCAGAATTGTTATCGAAAGAGATGGATGAATTGAGCAATCGACTTTCGATGGTAGGTAAACTCAGCAACTTGGCACTCCAGTTGTATGGATGGTACATAAGAAATGGACATGTGCGGGATGAAAAAGATATTGATTCCATCAAATCATTTTATCAAAGCAATATGCCTGTAGGTGCAGGAGAATGCAATGGTTTTTATGAAAAGCTCTATCTCAGTCAAAGTCAGGCCTGGTACGGTTTTATACTGCAGGACATGCTTTCGTACTACAAGCATTGTTTGAGGTGGATTGATCTATTTGACAAAGAACCTCAGATGATTCGTGTAGAACCCCAGCAATACATCAAAGGCATGCATAATTTGCTGAATGCACACTTCATGTTGCGAAATGATAAAAAGTTTGAACTGGATCTTGAGAAGTTTGAAAATTTTTGCAATTCAAAAGAAGGAGAGGCGAACATCAACAACAAGGTACAGGGATTTGTATACCTCTATCTTGCAAAAATCAATCAGCATATTCTAAAAGGAAATTTTTCAGAGGGTGTGAAGTTGGTGCCACTGATCGAAGAAAAAATTGCAGCGTATGAGGTGCAGTTGGACAAACACCGAACATTGGTTTTTTATTACAAAATCGCCTGTCTCTATTTTGGCTTGGGAGATTTTGAGAAAGCGGTTGAATACTTGAACAAGATCATTCATTGGAAAGCAGATCTCAGAACAGATCTGCAATGTTACGCGCGACTCTTGCATTTGATTTCGCACTACGAACTTGGCAATGACATGTTGATCGAGAGTCAGGTGAAGTCGGTTTACAGATTCATGTCAAACATGAAAAACCTGAGTTCTGTAGAGACCCGCATTTTTGGTTTCTTGCGAAAAGTTTTTTCTCTCAGCAGAAAGGAAATCAACATTCATCTTCAGATCTTGTTTGACGAGCTTAAACCATTGGAAAACAATCATTTGGAAGCAAGATCCTTTCTTTACCTTGACATATTATCATGGCTGGAAAGCAAACTGAAAGGGGTACCGGTACAAGATGTAATCGCAGAAAAATACCTTCAGCGAAACGGTTGATTCGAGCCTCATTATTATTCAATCGCAAAACCGAAGAATTTTATTGAAATTTCCCCTGTTTTTGCTACCTTTGCCCTCCTTAAATTTGGCATGCCCGTATTTTTCCATTCCTGTACTGCTGTAAGTTGTTGATAATCAGCAACATTCACAAGCCTACTCATTGGCTTATCAGGTATGTAATGTGCATGTATGCCTCGTAAAAACAGATATCTTCTATGGCTATCAAAAAAGACAACCGCCCCAAGTCCGCTTTTTCAAAGATTATCATCAGTTTAGCATCACCTGATTCAATCCTGGACAGGTCCTATGGTGAAGTATTGAAACCTGAAACCATCAACTACAGAACCTACAAGCCTGAGAGAGACGGACTTTTCTGTGAAAAGATTTTTGGTCCAGTGAAAGACTACGAGTGTGCTTGCGGAAAATACAAGCGTATCAGATACAAGGGCATTGTATGTGATCGATGTGGTGTAGAGGTTACAGAGAAAAAAGTACGTCGGGAAAGAATGGGCCATATCAAGTTGGTTGTTCCCGTTGTTCACATATGGTATTTCAAGAGTTTGCCAAACAAAATCGGCTACTTGCTTGGTATCAGTTCCAAGAAATTGGAGAGCATCATTTACTATGAGCGTTTCGTAGTGATTCAGCCCGGTATCCTTGAAGACAAGGGCAAGAAGCAGGGTGATTTGCTGACCGAAGAAGAATATTTGGATATCCTGGATACACTTCCAAAAGAAAATCAGTACCTGCCTGACGAAGATCCTCAGAAGTTCATCGCCAAAATGGGCGCTGAAGCTGTACATGATTTGTTGCTCAGAATCGATTTAGATTCATTGAGTTACACATTGAGAAATGCTGCAGCGAATGAAACCTCGCAGCAGAGAAAGGCTGATGCTTTGAAGCGCTTGAGCGTGGTTGAGTCTTTCCGCGATGCAAATTCAAGAATCGTCAACCGTCCCGAATGGATGGTTATGCAATACATCCCTGTTATTCCACCAGAACTAAGACCATTGGTTCCTTTGGATGGCGGACGTTTTGCATCGTCTGATTTGAATGACCTCTACAGAAGAGTGATCATCAGAAACAATCGCTTGAAGCGTTTATCGGAAATCAAGGCTCCTGAGGTTATCCTTCGCAATGAGAAGAGAATGTTGCAAGAAGCAATTGATTCTCTTTTCGACAACAGCCGCAAGTCAAATGCTGTGAAAGCAGAAGGCGGACGTGCATTGAAATCGCTGAGTGATGTACTCAAGGGCAAGCAAGGACGTTTCCGTCAGAACTTGTTGGGTAAGCGTGTTGACTACTCTGGTCGTTCTGTAATCGTTGTGGGTCCAGAGTTGAAACTGCACGAATGCGGTTTGCCGAAGGACATGGCAGCTGAGTTGTTTAAGCCGTTTATCATCAGAAAATTAATTGAAAGAGGTATTGTCAAAACTGTGAAGTCAGCCCGCAAACTGGTTGACCGCAAAGAAGCCATCGTTTGGGACATCCTCGAAAATATATTAAAAGGTCACCCTGTAATGCTCAACCGTGCCCCAACATTGCACCGTTTGTCCATTCAGGCTTTCCAGCCAAAATTGGTGGAGGGAAAGGCTATTCAGTTGCATCCATTGGTATGTTCAGCGTTCAACGCTGACTTCGATGGTGACCAGATGGCGGTACACGTTCCACTGAGTCATGCTGCTGTGCTTGAAGCACAGTTGCTGATGCTCGCATCACATAATATTCTCAATCCACAGAATGGTACACCTATCACACTTCCTTCTCAGGACATGGTATTGGGTCTCTACTACATCACCAAAGGAAAGCGCAACACTGATACAGATGTAGTGAAAGGTGAGGGCATGCGTTTCTACAGTGCTGAGGAAGTGATCATTGCTTACAATGAAGGGCGCGTAGATCTTCATGCGTATATCAAGGTGAAGGCAAACGTTAGAAACGAAGAGGGACAGTTGGAGAAAAAATTGATTGAAACTACTGTTGGCCGCGTTCTGTTCAACCAGGCAGTTCCTGCCGAGGTTGGATTTGTCAATGCACTGCTTACCAAGAAGAGTTTGCGTGAGATCATCGGCGATATCATCAAGATCACCAATGTGCCTACTACTGCCAAGTTCCTTGACAACATCAAAGAGCTCGGATTCCGCATGGCATTCCGTGGCGGTTTGTCATTCAACATCCAGGATCTGCAATTGCCAGTGATGAAAGAAGACATGATCGACCAGGCTTCATCAGAAGTACAGGAAGTATGGGATAACTACAACATGGGATTGATCACCAACAACGAACGTTATAACCAGATCATTGACATATGGTCAAGGGTTGATACCAAAGTAACTGAAACATTGATCCGCGCGATGGCAGATGACAAACAGGGCTTCAACTCTGTTTACATGATGCTTGATTCAGGTGCGAGAGGAAGTAAGCAGCAGGTTAAGCAGCTGGCTGGATTGAGGGGATTGATGGCAAAGCCAAGAAAGAGCGGCTCAACTGGATCTGAAATCATTGAAAATCCTATCCTTTCCAACTTCAAAGATGGATTGAGCGTATTGGAGTATTTCATCTCCACGCACGGTGCACGTAAAGGTCTTGCGGATACAGCATTGAAGACAGCTGATGCTGGTTACCTGACCCGTCGTTTGGTTGACGTTGCACAAGATGTAATCATCGCAGAAGAAGATTGCGGAACACTCAGAGGTATTGCTACTAGTGCATTGAAGGACAATGAAGACATTGTTGAACCATTGTATGACAGGATCCTTGGACGTACATCGTTGCATGATGTATACGATCCGCAAAGCGATAAATTATTGGTGTCAGCCGGACAAGGAATCGATGAAGATACAGCCAAGAAGATTGAAGAATCAGGAATTGAAACCATTGAAATACGTTCTGTCCTTACTTGCGAAAGCAAGCGCGGATGTTGCGTTAAATGTTATGGATTGAATCTGGCAACCGGCAATGTCGCCCAAAAAGGTGATGCTGTTGGAATCATCGCTGCACAGTCCATCGGTGAACCAGGTACGCAGCTTACACTTCGTACTTTCCACGTGGGTGGTGTTGCTGGATCAGCATCTGTTGAATCCAACCTCTCTGCCAAGTTTGAAGGAACTCTACAGTTCGATGGATTGAGAACAGTGAAGGCAAAAAACAACGAAGGAAAAGATGTTCAGGTAGTAATTGGACGTACAGCAGAAATGCGTATCATGGATTTGAAGAATGACCGCGTTCTTATAACCAACAACGTGCCTTATGGATCAATTCTCGCGGTAACCGATGGCAAAAAAGTTGCGAAGGGTGATGTGATTTGCACATGGGATCCATTCAACAATGTGGTTGTAGCTGAGATTGCTGGTAAGATTGCATTTGAAAATGTAATCGATGGTGTCACATTCCGTGAGGAGGCAGATGAGCAAACCGGACACAGAGAGAAAGTAGTTATCGAATCGAAAGATAAAACCAAGATACCTTCTATCAAAGTAATAGGCAAGGATGAGAAGGCATACAACCTGCCTGTAGGATCGCACATTGTGATTGAGGAAGGTGATGATGTTACAGCCGGACAAGTATTGGTGAAGATTCCTAGAATCCTGGGTAAATTGAGGGATATCACAGGTGGTCTTCCACGCGTAACTGAATTGTTTGAAGCAAGAAATCCGGGTAACCCAGCTGTAGTAGCAGAAATTGACGGTGTTGTGAGTTTCGGTGCTATCAAACGCGGTAACCGTGAAATCAGTGTTGAAGCAAAAGACGGTGTAATCAAGAAATATCTTGTAACCCTGACCAGACAGATTCTCGTTCAAGATGGTGACTTTGTGAAAGCTGGTACTCCATTGTCTGACGGCCAAATCGCTCCTGGTGATATTCTTTCCATTAAAGGTCCATTTGCTGTACAAGAGTACGTTGTGAATGAAATCCAAGAAGTATATCGTTTACAGGGTGTAAAAATCAATGATAAGCACATTGAGGTAATCGTGCGTCAAATGATGAGAAAAGTTGAAATCGTAGATCCGGGAGATACACGCTTCCTAGAGGGTGATCTGGAAGATCGTTATGACTTCAATATTGAGAATGACTGGATTTTCGATAAGAAGGTAGTAGTTGATCCAGGTGATTCTGAGCTGCTCAAAGCTGGTCAGATTGCGACATTGCGCGAAATATGTGAAGAAAACTCTATTCTTCGCAGAGCCGATAAAAAATTGGCAGAATACCGCGATGCACATGCTGCGACTTCTAGTCCAGTGCTATTGGGAATCACCAAAGCATCTCTTGGAACACAGAGCTGGATTTCAGCAGCATCCTTCCAGGAAACCACAAAAGTACTGTCATCTGCTGCCATCCAAGGAAAAGCAGACGATATGCTTGGTCTGAAAGAAAACGTAATCACAGGTCATCATATTCCTGCAGGAACGGGACTCAGAGATTACGAAAACATCATCGTAGGAAGCAAAGAAGAGTATGAGTTGCTGCAAACAACACGAGAGGTAATGAGCTTCGATGAAGAAGAATAAAGATTCAAGGGAGCTGAAAAGCTCCCTTTTTTATAAAACACATGACCATGAATCAAAAGAACATCAACATTGTATTATTTGTCCTCCTGGGCATAATGGCCATTGTACTTTTTTTAAACAGCAATAAAATACCTGCTTCCTCCAATGCTGGAGCTGCGGCGGATGTGAAACTGAAGATTGCTTACGTTGACCTTGATTCGATTCAGGCGAATTATCTTTATTACAGAGAGAAAATGACTGAGTTTGACAAGAAAAAAGAAGATGCGGACCGCCAACTCAATACCGCTTTTCAAAGAATTGAAGAGGAGCGAAAAGCTTTCGCAAAAAGGGGACAAGCAATCACCCAATCAGAGTATGAAAATTTTCAACGTTCATACCAAACCAAAATGCAAAATCTGGAAGATCAGAAACGAAACATGGAAAATGCCATTTCTACTGATGGTGTGAAAATGTTGGAGGAACTGAAGGGTAAAATTGATGCATTCTTGGTGGAGTACAACAAGGACAAAAAGTACAGTTATATTTTTTCAACTTCCAGCTCCATGAATGTATTGTTCTATAAAGATTCCTCAAATAACATTACCAATGAGGTGGTTGCTGGTCTCAACAAGACTTACAACAAATCCGAGGTCAAAAAATAAAATAAGCAACGAATTTCATATCTTAAATCCCGGTTCAAACAACCGGGATTTTATTTAAATGCATGTTATGGCAGAACAAAAGGAATTCAAGCCAAGCCTGGGACTGATCGACGCCACCATGGTTGTTGCGGGTTCCATGATTGGATCAGGCATCTTCATTGTGAGCGCAGATATTGCTAGAAGTGTTGGAAGTGCAGGGTGGTTGATCATGGTTTGGCTTATCACTGGATTTATGACGATCAGCGCTGCCCTCAGTTATGGAGAACTCAGCGGTATGTATCCCAAGGCCGGCGGCCAATACGTCTACCTTCGGGAAGCTTTCAATCCACTGATTGCTTTTCTTTACGGATGGAGTTTTTTTGCTGTCATTCAAACGGGAACCATCGCAGCTGTTGGGGTGGCTTTTGCAAAGTTTGCTGGCTATTTTTTCCCATCCCTCAATCTGAGAGATGAAAATGTTTTTCTGACACTGGGTTCGATAAAACTTTATTATGCCCAACTGATCGCAATTCTGATTGTTTTGGTGCTGACCTATGTCAATACAAAAGGAGTCAAAGAGGGAAAGCTCATTCAAACCACATTAACCATCTCCAAATTGATTGCATTGTTTGGATTGATCATGTGTGGTTTTCTGTTTGTACAGAAAAGCTTCTGGTCAGAAAATATCCTCTCTGGTATGCTTTCACAAAAAGCACTTCTCAACGATGATGGATCCATTACATGGGAATCTATTGGAGGCATCACCCTTTTAGGGGCCATCGCTTCTTCCATGGTTGGTTCTATATTCAGCAGTGATTCATGGAACAATGTCACTTTTATTGCAGCTGAAATCAAAAATCCAAAACGAAACATTGGACTCAGTCTCTTTCTGGGAACCCTGATTGTTACGGTTATTTATGTTTCTGCCAATCTGATGTATCTCAATGTGCTTCCATTGGAGCAAATCGCAAAACCTGAGGAAGATCGGTTGGCAGTGGCAGCTGCAAGCGTAATTTTCGGTGCAGCTGGCAGGTCCATCATCGCAGTGCTCATCATGGTTTCGACTTTCGGATGCATCAACGGTTTGGTCATGGCGGGCGCCAGGGTATATTATACCATGGCCCAAGATGGACTCTTCTTCAGCAAGGCTTCCAAACTCAATAACAATGCGGTTCCTGAGTGGGCGCTGTGGACACAAGCATTGGTCGCAAGTTTGATGTGTCTGAGTGGCAAATACGGAGAATTGTTGGACATGGTCTGTTTCGTAGTCGTTATTTTTTATGTACTGACCATCATTGGTATTTTCATCCTTCGTAAAAAGCGACCAGACATAGAACGTCCATACAAGGCATTTGGATATCCGGTGATTCCCTTTATTTATATTATAATGGGAATCAGTTTCTGTGTATTGTTGATCAAATTCAAGCCGGGTTATACCTGGCCGGGACTCATCATTGCACTGCTGGGGGTTCCTATATATTATTTAATCATGAACAGAAAAAAAACGGCGTGATGTCAAAGTTGGCCGTAATTGTTGCAGGTGGAAGTGGCATGCGCATGGGCAATGAACTGCCCAAACAATTTTTATTGCTGGATGGCAAGCCCATTTTACTCTATTCCATCGATGCTTTTTTATCAGCATTCCATGATATCAACATCATCCTTGTTCTGCCCAAACAGTACATTGATTATACCCGTGAGCTGCTCAATAATTTTGGCTACTCATCAAACATTCAGCTTGTCGAAGGAGGGGCAACCCGCTTTCACTCCGTAAAAAATGGAATTTCACATGCAGGTCAAAATGACATTATATTTGTTCATGATGCCGTACGATGTTTGGTATCCAAATTACTGATCGAACGTTGCCACGACAAAGCGCTCACTGCAGGATCTGCCATTCCGGTCATCCCAATTCGCGACAGCATGAGAAGGGTAGCAGTAGATGGATCCGCTGAAGTTGTTTCGAGAGACCAGCTGTATTCAGTTCAAACACCTCAAACTTTTCAGGCTTCCATCCTCCTTCCAGCTTTCCAGGTAGATTATAAAGAAGCGTTTACAGACGAAGCCACTGTTGCAGAACATGCAGGTACTCATGTACATACAGTTGAAGGAGAAGAACAAAATATAAAGATTACCTACCCGGATGATCTGCTCTATGCAAAATGGAGATTGAGCATGCGTCAGGATTGATTCAGTTGCTGACTGCCTATTTTTTCCAAGATTTGATGCGCTACTTCCAAAGCATGATAACCATCCAGTTCAGAGACAACAGGCGTTTGATCAAGCAAGATGGCATCTCTGAATGATGAGAGTTCTGCATGGAGTGCATTGTCATAGTCAGCATTCGGATTTTCAACTACAATGGTCTTGTTGCCCTTGGGTGTATCAATCTCAAATGAAAACAATTCTTCCCTGTCTGCTTCCTTTTTCAGACGGATGATTTCAGATTTTTTCTCTAGGAAGTCGATTCCTATATAAGCGTCTTTTTGGAAGACCCTCATCTTGCGCATTTTTTTCATCGAGATTCTTGATGAAGTCAGGTTGGCTACGCAACCATTGTGAAATTCAATCCTAACATTGGCAATATCAGGAGTGTCTGTCATGACCGCTACACCGCTCGCAGAAATCTGTTTGATATCGCTCTTCACCATGCTCAATATCACATCAATATCATGAATCATGAGATCCAGGATTACACTGACCTCAGTACCTCTGGGGTTGAATTGTGCAAGTCTGTGCACTTCGATGAACATGGGATGTATGGTTGACTTGTCAAGTGCACTAAATGCAGCGTTGAATCGCTCAACATGTCCCACTTGAAATTTCACCTTGGCTTCCTTGGTCAATTTAAGCAGAGCTGCTGCCTCTTGCATATTATTGGCCAGAGGTTTTTCAACAAATACATGTTTGCTTTTTCTCAATGCTGCTTCACATGCTTCATAATGAAATTGTGTGGGCGTTACGACATCTATAGCATCTGCATCATTGATCAATGCATCCATATCGGTATACCTTTTGAGTCCAAACAGACTTTCAGCCTCGCCTGCAGCCTGATCATTGGGATCATAGAATCCTATGATTTCAACTTGATCAATTTCTTTCCAGTTTTTGATGTGAAATTTTCCTAAATGGCCGACGCCGAATATGCCGATTTTCAACATATGAATTGATTCTTGCAAAGTTAGATATTTTGCCGTTCACCCAATATGCATGAATTTTGCTACAAATGACGTCTTTGAAGAAAATTATCATAACCGTAGATGGATGGTCCTCATGCGGAAAGAGCACCATGGCGAGACAATTGGCAAAAAAACTGCAGTATATCTTCATCGATTCAGGTGCCATGTACAGAGCCATTACACTCTATTTTATCCGTAACGAGGTAAGATTGGATGATGCGACACAGGTGGTACATGCATTGCAACAGATCAAGCTTTCATTTCATTTAAATGCAGAAAATGGAAACAATGAGATTTGGTTGAATGGGGAGAACGTGGAAACTTTTATAAGGGAGATGAGGGTTGCTGAAAAAGTTAGTGAAGTGGCTGCGATCAGGGAAGTCCGCGAATTTGCAGTGAAGCAGCAACAGTTGATTGGAAAAGACAAGGGAATTGTGATGGATGGGAGAGATATTGGTACAGCAGTTTTTCCGGGTGCTGAACTGAAGATTTTTATGACGGCAGACAACGAAGTACGTGTCATGCGCAGATTCAAGGAACTTGTTGCAAAAAACCCATCCATTCAAATGGAAGATGTCAGATCAAATCTCGCACAAAGGGATCATATGGATTCCAACAGGGAAGTTTCACCGCTCAGAAAGGCAGATGATGCAATTGTGTTGGACAATAGCCATATGACGCCGGAAGAGCAGCTGCAATTGGCTTTGCAATGGGCATATGAAAAAATGACTGCTTAGGTCCACTGCGCAATGATCTCTTCCATTGGCTTGCTGTTGCTAAAATAACCACGGAGTTTTTCAATTACATTTTCAACGATGGCATCCGGACAAGATGCGCCACTGGTGATAGCAATGACAGGAGATTTGCCTGCAGGTATAAAATTTTCTGCAGTGTATTCTTCATGCGTTCTCCAATTGAAACATCTGATTTTGCTGGGTGATAATATATCCTCGGCTGACTGAATAAAATAAGTGGGTAGTTTCTCCTCACATAGTTCAACCAGGTGAGAACTGTTGCTGCTTTTTCTTCCACCGATCACAATCGCAAGGTCTGCTTGGTCTTTCAGCAAATGAATAACGGCTGTTTGATTGTCATTGGTGGCATAGCAAAGTGTATCTCGGGTGTCTGCAAAATGTTCACCGACATTCGATGCGGTTAAATTATATTTCCTGATAATGATTTGCTTGAGATAATCAGCAATTGCTTGTGTGTCGGTTGCCAGCATGGTTGTCTGATTGACTACACCAAATCTTTGGAGATCGCGTTCAAAATCAAATCCCTCGCTGTATCTGCCGCTGAATTGCTGGTAACATGCTGCTGTAGAATATTTACCCAAGATACAGTCACCCAATATTATAGCTTCTTCCATGTCATTGATGACAATGGTAGGCGCATGTACATTGCTGTGTGAGAAGGTTGCCCGGGTTTCCTCATGGGAAGGTTTACCATGCACGACGATGCTGTATCCTTTGTCAGCAATTTGTTCTGCGCGGTTCCATACTTTCTCAACAAAGGGGCAAGTGGTATTGTATTGCTCTATTTGAATGCCGATTGATTTGAGCTTGTTTTCAATGTCGATCGTTGTTCCAAATGCAGGAATGATTACGATATCATCTTTGGTCAATGCATCAAAAGGGATGAGCGTATTGCCTTTGGTATCCATCAGGAATTGGAGTCCACGGTTGATGAGGTCCTCGTTCACAAATGGATTGTGAATCATCTCACTCAATAAAAAAATCCGCCGTCCAGGATTTTGTTCAATGGTTTGAAATGCAATCTCAATAGCATTTTCAACGCCATAACAAAATCCAAAATGTCTTGCTAGTTTAAAAGTCACGCTGCCAAAGTCAAGTTTCGTGGGACTGAAATCTTTCTTCAATTTATCTGCCTCCTTGCGAGTTGATTTGATGGCAGAAATCAGGGGACTCCTGTATTTTGATGGAATGGAAAACTGTTTCATTTGACTGCAAAGTTAACCAATCGGGCAGTAAAACATTTCATAACTTAACCGCATGGAAAAGGAGTTTGGACTGATATCTTGGGCATGGAATACCAATGTTTATGAGGTCAATACACGACAATATACACCCGAAGGAACTTTTCAGGCTTTCTCTGCACATTTGTCCAGGCTCGCTGCCATGGGAGTGGAGGTGCTCTGGTTCATGCCGATTACCCCCATTTCTGCATTGCATCGAAAAGGTTCGCTGGGCAGTTATTATGCCTGTTCCAGTTATACCGAAGTCAATCCCGAATTTGGTTCCATCCATGATTTCAGATCCATTGTTCAGCAAGCCCATGCACTGGGTATGAAAGTAATCATTGACTGGGTCGCCAATCATACAGGTCATGATCATGTGTGGACGAAAAAACATCCTGATTTTTATAAATTGAACCATGAAGGAAAGTTTTTTGATGCACATGGATGGGACGATGTAATTGATTTGAATTATGAAAACAACGAAATGAGGGATGCCATGATTGATGCGATGTTGTATTGGGTGAAGGAGTGCAATATTGATGGTTTTAGATGTGATATGGCCATGTTGACACCGGTTGATTTCTGGTTTCAGGCCCGTAAACAAGTGGATCAAGAAAAACATTTGTTCTGGCTTGCAGAATTGGATCCATTGGAACACCCTGCATACATGAAAGTATTTGATGCAGCATATACCTGGAAATGGATGCATGCAACAAAGCAATTCAAAGATGATGGAGCTCAGCATATTCATGCCTTGCATGAAACGCTCTATCGATATGGAAACATGCCTCAGAATACTCTTCCAGCCTGGTTTACAAGCAACCATGATGAAAACAGCTGGAATGGAACAGAGTATGAGAAGTATGGTGAGATGGCAGCTCCTCTGGCAGTATTTTCAAGTACGTGGAGCGGAATTCCATTGTTGTACAGTGGACAAGAATTGCCCAATCACAAACGATTACTGTTTTTTGACAAGGACTTTATAGCATGGGAAAGCCATCCATCGCTTCATGACTTTTATTCTTCCTTGTTCCATCTACGAAAAAACCATGCAAGTTTTAGAGATCCATCTGCAAATCCGGTTTTGCTTCGGAACAGCATCGATCATCACGTAATCAGTTTCAAAAGAAAATCAGGCGATGCCGTTCTGTTCGTACTGATTAATTTTTCACCCTACGATCTGCAACACATTGAAGTTGATCTGGGGGATGATATGGGTGAGTACTACGAAATATTTAAAGGAGAGATTAAAAATCTGGAGGGTAGGTATATGTATGTTGATATGAAGCAGTGGACTTACCAAGTTTGGAAAAAATAAAAAAAAGGTGGGAGATCATCCCACCTTTTTTTATTGAAGCTTTTCTTACTCATTGATTTCTATTGGATACTGGTACATGCCATCATAACCTGGATAGAAACCCTCTAACAGTAATTTTTTAGGAGATTTTGAAATATTGTTCATCAATTCTTCTACTGTTTTCACTTCGGTTCCATTTGCTTTGAGGATGATGAATCCGTCTTTCATTCTGGTTTGTTCATCGATCAATCCAGCACTTATTTTACTCACCACAACACCACCTTTCACGCCATAATCAGTTGCTTTTTTCTTATCCAAGGTTTGGAAGCTCGCACCAAGCTTATCAGATACAGTATTCTTTACAATATCATATGTGCCCGTTTTATTCTTGAGCGTGATGGAAGTAGTATATTCTTTTCCATTTCTGAGGTAGCTGACATTGATCTTATCACCAGGTTTGTAACTGGCAATTTGTTCCACCATTTCACTTCCACCAGTAACCTTGGCCCCATTGACTTTGGTGATATAATCACCTGATTGTATACCTGAGTTTGCCATGGCACCATCTTTTGCCACTTCAAGCACCAAAACACCTTGACCTTCTTTGTATTTGTTTTTTGTTTTCTCGGATTCAGGGGCTGTTTCAGGTAAATAGCTGATGCCAAGATAGGCTCTCTGTACTGCACCATACTGAAGCAAATCGTTGATGATTTTCTTAACGATGTTGACTGGAATAGCATAGGAATAACCGGCATAGGCACCTGTAGGAGATGCAATTGCCGAAACAATACCTACCAATTCTCCAGTAGTACTTACCAACGCACCACCTGAGTTGCCCTGATTGACAGCAGCATCTGTTTGGATAAATGATTCGATGGGGGAGTTGCTTTTTCTCGCATTGAGTCCCAGGCTTCTTGCCTTTGCACTCACAATTCCAGCTGTTACAGTGGTTTCGAGATTCAATGGATATCCTACCGCCAGTACCCATTGTCCCAGTTTCACATTGTCGGAATTTCCGTATAATAAAAAGTTGAGTCCTTTCTCCTCGATTTTAATCAGCGCAAGATCGCTGCTGGGATCAGTACCGATCAGTTTGGCAGTGTATTGTTTTTTATTGTTGAGTGTAACCTTGATTTCACTTGCTTCATCGATAACATGGTTGTTGGTCACAATATATCCATCCTCACTGATAACAACACCAGATCCGCTCGCGCGTTGGGGACCAGATCTCATTTTAGGCCCATTGAAAAAATCTTCAAAAAAATCTTCACCAAACAGATCGCTGAACGGGCTCCTCCTTGTTTTAGGCAGATTGTTGCTTGCTTGGTTGCTACCGATGGTTGTAGTAATATGTACTACTGCGGGAACAGCAGCCTGAGAGGCAGGCTGGAAGTCAACCGGTTGTCCGGGGACATTGCTGTTGCTGTCAAAAAAGCCTGCATAGCTCGCTGGTAGCTTTGAAATATTCTGCTGGATGCTGTTTGGCTTTCTGATCAATGAATCATAACCAAACATGACGACAACGGAAGTTGCGGCGCTGATAAGAACAACGGTCAATGTTTGCCTAATCATATTTTATTTTTTAGTTTATTGAACAATTTTTATGCCTAACCATTTGCAATTAAAGAAACCTGACTGAATTTCAGTCAACCTGTCATCCTATTTAACAAATCCTTATGGGGCCTTGGCTGCAAGGGAATTGTTTGACAGGGTTTTCAAAAATTCCATCGTATTTACCCCGTCAGCAAAATCCTCCAATCCTGGATCTTGGGCAGCTCCGAAAGGAATGAATCCACCTCCAACAATACACTGGGTTTCCTCCATATTCAATTGGTCAAGAACTGACTTTTTATCATCGTAAAATTGGTAATGCAATTGTGAAATGGGAGAGAAGGGGTGCGGATTTTCAAGCAATACTATTGAATCATTGCTCATGTAAAATTTATTGTTCATGATTGCAATGGTGAGTTGATAGTCGAAATTGTTTTTGTATTTGTCATGTTCAGCGTAATGCTGATATTTCCTGAGTGCATTCAGCAGCGGCAGAAAATCATATCCAACCGGAACAAAAATTTGTGTCACATTTCTGCATCCGAGTCCGAAGTAGAGCTGCACATCATCCGCCAATTTATCCAGTTCTTCAGCTGATTCACTGCCATTGAGAATGGCAACGGAGGTTTTGTTTTTTCGGATGATATGGGGGTACTTGTTGAAATAATATTCAAAGTATCTGGCGCTGTTGTTGCTGCCTGTAGCCAGATAGGCATTGCATCCCTTCAGCATCTCACTGATGGTGATATAGGACTTCATTTGAGGATCAGCGTTGATTAAAACGTTTGCTATCTCTTTTGTTAAAATGGCGTCTTTTGACGAAAGTTTGATTACTGATTGATAGCCGAAAAGAAAACAACAAATCAAGTCATGGAGTCCCACGAAGGGTATATTTCCCGCAAAGACGATCCCAATTTTCAATGCCGGATTTGGCATGTCTGGAACCTGGTAATTTGTTGCTAATGCCTCTAACGCATCTTTTCTCAACATGTGATAGGCGATGGATTTTCCTGCTTTCCAACTGTATTCCGGCAGGAACCATTTGTTCTCTGCATGTGCCCTGATTCTTACTGCTTGGTACAGTGGACTATCTGTTGATAGATAGTCACCCAAAAGGGACAATATTTCTATCCTTTTTTCTAATTTCATGCTGTTGTTTTCAATGCATTGCGTTAACTTTAGAATGCATTGTTGCATGCAAAATTAACCCCTTGTTGAACCTTTTTAAAATTTAATCATATGGCTATTAAAATTACAGATGAGTGTATCAATTGCGGTGCTTGCGAACCTGAGTGTCCCAACAATGCCATTTATGAAGGTGGAGTGGAGTGGGCCATATCAGATGGTACAACTGTAAAAGGCAATTTCACATTGATGGACGGAAGTGTGGTGGATGCGAACCTTAAAAACGGACCCATCAGCAATGATACCTATTATATCACCCCCAACAAATGCACAGAGTGCCAGGGTTTTCACGAAGAACCTCAATGTGCAGCTGTTTGTCCGGTTGATTGCTGTGTTCCAGATGAACTTTACAGAGAAACCGTTGATGAGCTGATGTCTAAGAAAGAGAAATTACACATTTAAGTATTTCACATACATGTCGAACCCAACCATTGCATTGGTAACAGGTGGGTATTCTTCTGAGGCCGTGATTTCTTATAAAAGTGCCATCACGATTGAGAAGCATATTGATCCTTCCAGATACAATCTGTATCGCATAGATATCACTCCTGAGAAGTGGTTTCATCCAACTTCTGGAGGTGAGCAGATTCCCGTCAACAAGGATGATTTTTCTTTGACCATCAAGGGTAAAAAAATTCATTTTGATGCTGTTTTCATAGGTATTCATGGAACGCCTGGCGAGGATGGAAAGCTTCAGGGTTATTTTGACCTGCTCAAGATCCCTTACACGTCATGCGATGCCACTGCCTCTGCCATTACTTTCAATAAAAGATATACAGTGGCCATTGCTGGTGCAGCGGGGTTCCATGTTGCAAAATCAATCCACCTTTTCAAAGAAAGCCATCTCCAAAAAAAAGCTCAGTTGATTGCTTTGAGGTATCCCATTTTTGTGAAACCAAACAATGGTGGATCCAGCATTGGAATGAGCAAATTGACATCAGCTGAAGCATTGGATGAGGCATTGGAAAAAGCATTCAGGGAAGATGACCAGGTTTTGGTGGAAGAATTTATTTCTGGAAGAGAGTTCACCATCGGCGTTTACAAATCTGATGGCAACATCATCACCCTCCCTTTTACTGAGGTCATGTCGCAAAATGATTTTTTTGACTTTGTAGCAAAATACCAAGGAAAATCAACTGAAGTAACCCCAGCAGTTTGCAGTGATGAAGTTGCCAACAAGGTGAAAGCTGCAGCTTCAGGCATTTACACTGTTTTCAATTGCAGAGGTGTGGTACGAATGGATTTCATCTACAACGAAGAAATGCAAGAGCCATTTTTGCTTGAAATCAATACCGTACCCGGACAAAGCGATGCAAGCATTGTTCCTCAGCAGGTAGCAGCAGCCGGCATGTCACTCAAAGAATTTTATTCCATGCTGATTGATGATGCATTGAAATCCAAGTTATAAATCATGAATTTTTCTTTCATCACAGGCAGACCCCTCTGGCAAAATATCCTCGCAGGTATGGGTATTTCAATTTTGCTGGTTGGCGTATTCCTGCTGACATTGAATATCATCACCAACCATGGTGAATATCTTATCGTACCAGACGTCAAATGGAAGTTGTTGGATGATGTACAGTCCAATTTAGAGGGAAAGGGATTTGAAGTGGTGATCCAGGACTCAATTTATGTTGACAGCCTGCAACCGAATGTCATTATAAAACAGTTTCCGGATCCGGAAGCAACTGTCAAGGTGAACAGGGTAATATACCTAACCATCAATAGAACTGTACCTCCAACGATACCTATGCCGAACCTGATCGGCATGACACTGCGCAATGCATTGTCTGAGCTTAAATCAGTTGGACTCAAATTGGGGGATACCAGTTATGTTTCAGACATTGCTAAAAATGCAATCAAGGATCAATGGGTAGATGGTTCAGCCATCAAACCTGGTACACCTGTAAGAATGGGATCATATGTGTCTTTGTACATTGGGTCAGGATTGGGCGGAGCAGAAATGCCGGTACCCGATTTGTTTGGAATGACATACGGTGAGGCAAAAATATTTTTACAATCCAACGGAATTGCCACTGGATTGATCATGTTGGATGAGGGACTCTCAGATACTACCGCTGGATATGTTTATTGGCAGAATCCTCCGCCATACGATGTACAAAACAATGTCAATGTTCTCCGAGTAGGGCAATTGGTGGATATCAAGTTATCAATTGTCAAACCTGAGCGTCCGCCAATTCCTGAAAAATCAACAGATCAACAATAATTCAATAATTTTGCTCTCATGAAAACAATCGATGTAAGTACCCTTCAATCAAGACTGGCAGCAGGAGAATCGTTGCATTTGGTAGATGTTCGTGAACCATCAGAGCACGAAGAATTCAATATTGGGGGAATATTGCTTCCGCTCGGAAATATACGCGTTGGAGAAATTGATTCGATAGAGGATTTGCGCGACAAAGAAGTTTATTTATACTGCCGCAGTGGGAACAGAAGCGGACAAGCTGCACTCATCCTGGAATCAATGGGCTTTTCAGATGTTACCAATGTAGTAGGTGGTATGCTCGCTTGGCAAGATCAGTTTCCTGTTTAATCAATGCTGCTGCAGGTCATTGATCGCTTTTTGCATCAATATTTCTATCAAGCTTTTACTGAAATTCTCAACAGAGGAGGGATTGATTGATTTTGTTTGAACCGACCATATCAATGTCTCGGTTTTGGTGTCAAATAAATTTCCTTCCATGAAGTAGTATCTGTCAGTAACGTAATAACCGGGGTCGTAGAAAAAAGGTGACCAGTATGAATAGAAACCGCCAAAAAACAATCCATATCCTGGGTATGGACCATACAAGCCCAACCCTCCTGGTATATATCTAGTTTCACTTCTTTTATCAACCAAGTTGATGGTAAATATAATGTCGCATTGAAGCGATTTGATTTTTTCAATCATTCGCTCACGGGGTGGGGGATTCTTTGATTCAAATGTTGGCGGAAAATGATCCCAGCTCCTTTCCACTGCAAATCCTTTTTTGCTGGCTGCGATTCCCATTTCTTCTTCCAAATGTGTTCTTACATGCGGATTCGCAACCAATGCTGCAACAAATATTTTTTTATAAGGAGTGGATCAATGGAAATATTTGTTGGACCAGGAATAGGTGATATTGTTTTGAACGCCGCATCCTACAAGGAAAAGTACTATTACTGTTGATTTGAACACATGTTGCATGCATTTTTATTATGCATACAACATATGTGGAATAATCATGAAAAAAAATGACCAAGAAATTAAAATGTGTAAAACAATTATTTCATAAATAATTACAATGATATGTTCAATCCGATCATCCAATTCCTCTCTGCCATGGGGTAAAAATAATTATTGTTGATAATATTTCCACCATAGTAATAGCTATACGTATAGCCATTGGGAGCATAGCGTTTATTGAACAGATTGTTTACCTGTATTACTGTAGAAACTGCTGTTCCATTTTTAAGTGAAAATGTTCTGTTGATTTGAAGGTCGTTCACCAGGTATGGATCCAGGCTTCTGTCCTTGCGGGATGTGTTATCGAGATACTGTCTGCTGACATATTTAGCAATCCATCTCAGTTCGGTTTTTTTCATGATGGAAGCACTGAGAATGGTATTGTTTACAACAGCTGGTGAAAAAGCTATATTGGTTGATGTGAAAAGATTTGTTTTTTGTCCACCGTTGTCATAATCATCATAATACTCTGTAAAGGATTGTATCTTATTTTGACTCAACGCAAGGTTGCTCGTGAGTTGAAGCCAAGGATTAAATGAATAGCTTCCTTCCAATTCTATACCTCTGCGAAAACTTTTTGCGATGTTGGTTCGGGTGTAAGCACCCACATCATTGATCCTTCCCGTCAGTACCAGCTGGTCTTTGTAGTTCATGTAATAGAATGTGATTGAATACCTGTATTTTTTACTCGTATGTTGTATGCCTGCCTCCCAATCGTCTAGTCGCTCTGGACGAGGAATCTCCATATTCCCTGCCTCAAAATCATCCCTGTTGGGTTCTTTGGTAGCTCTTGCAAACGATAAATATGTACTTGTTTTTTCTTTTGTATACCTGATACCTGCCTTGGGATTGAAGAATGTCCATTGCTGTTTGATATTCAATGTTGGATTGTTCCTGAATCCATTGATATCGTATTGAATATTTCTCAATTGAACATCGCCAAAGAATTGGAAGTTTCCTGACTCTTCCATCCACTTTCCAAAAACTGACTGCTCAGACTTGTTTGCATTCAAGTCATACCACTTGTAATCTTTTGATATGGCGTATTTTGACCAAATTATTTTACCAAAATGATCTCCAAGGTAATTACTCATATTGCCACCAAGGGTAACTTCTCTCTTTTCATTTTTGTGTCTTACCGAAATATTGTTTCCGATGAAAATATTGTCTAGCCACAATTGTCTGACCAAGTCAGTTGATTTTATCGTATTTCCATTGATGATGGGAGAGGGCAATCCATATTTTTCAAATTTCTCATTGGTTTTGTATTGCTCATAATGCCCTCTGCCTGTGGTTGTGAAGACAGTATTGTTTAAATTCCATTTGGTGTTTATTTTCTTATTATAGAACAATTGGTAATGTGTTTGCCAATAATTATCTGTTTCATTGTCATATGGATCAGCACCAGGTCTCATACCAGCTTCGTTGAATCTTCGGTTGATCTTCATTTGTTCTTCAGAAACCCCATACCAAGCCTGATATGTTTTTTCCTTTCCTGATATGATGTTGAACCGCAGAGAGGAATTTTCTTTGATGCTCGCTGCTGAAATATAAAATGATTTTAAGTCGCTGCTGGCTCTTTCAATGTAGCCATCACTTTTGATCGAGGAAAGTCTAACATCGACGGTGAATCTGTTGTTGATGAGTCCTGTTCCAGCTTTGAATGTATGTTTGAAGGTGTTGAATGATCCAACTGAGTTGTTGATTTCTGTGTAAGCTTTCTCCTGTACCTCGTTGGTCAATATATTCACTGTTGCGCCAAATGCCCCAGATCCGTTGGTACTGGTACCAACACCTCTTTGGATTTGCATGCTATTGGTGGATGACAGAAGATCAGGCATGTTCACCAGAAATACTCCCTGTGACTCTGCATCATTGTATGAAATACCATTGATGGTAAAATTAATCCTGTTTGGATCTGTTCCCCTGATTCTGATGCCTGTATAACCAATACCATTTCCTGCATCTGAGTTGGCAACAGCTCCGGGTACCTGATTCAGAAGAAATGGAATGTCTTGTCCCAGGTTATTTTTAGCAATATTGCTTTTGTAGATCATGGACTGTGTAAAGGGATATTTCTGCTCCGCTCGTACCCCTTGAATTTCAATGGTAGGCATGAGAGATGATTTTTTCAGACTGGTATCGCTTAAAGACAAAGTATCAACCGCTTTTGGTTGGACCACTTGTGATAAACCATCAAATGAAGTGAACAACATCAACGCAAGTACAAAATGTGATTTCATGACCGATTATTTTGAAAATGATCAGTCAGGTTCTGCCGGAAGAGAAAGGAAAATTTGGGTGAGACTGTCCTTCCCTGCGCAGGCATTATCCTGATCAGGTTCAACGGGTTTTTCTCAGCCTTGGTATCAACCCAAAGCACCCCGGAACAGTACAAAATTATATTTTCCATCAGTTTCAAAAAAATTATCTTCGAAATATTAGATCTGTTGTAACTAAATTCATCGTTGAGCGTATTAAGGTTAAACAAACTGAAATGAAGCAACTCTTTACATTACTAGGACTAATTTTTTTCGGTCTCTTGCAGGCGCAGGATAAATTGATCATCAATGATCAAATGGCAGTAAAGCGAGATATGGGACGGTTTTCAAAAATTGAAATCCATGGTCCATTCAAGGTGTATTATTCCGTGAGTGATACCTATACAGTTGCGATCAGTGCCAATTCTGAATCTGCGCGTGACAGGATCCGTGTAAAAAACAATGGTGGAGTGTTGATGTTTGATCTTGAGAGCAGTTATAGGAATTGGATTTCGGGTGACGGTAAATTCAAGTTGTACATATCTGCACCTACTATTGATGAAATCTTTGCATCTGGAGCTGTAAATTTTTTGGTGACCGATTTATTGAAGTCGGATGATTTGTTAATCAAATTCACCGGTGCTAGTGATTTTCTCGGGAAGCTAGATTGTAATCAAGTTAAACTGCAATTTACCGGTGCCTCTGATGTTGAGTTGACTGGAAGAGCAGCATATGTGGAGGCTGTGTTGACAGGTGCCAGCAAATTAAAGGCATCAACATTCAAGATAGAAACTGCAGACATCAAAGTATCTGGAGCTTCCAATTCCACTATTTATGTATCCAACAAATTACATGCCGTTGCTACAGGTGCCAGCAATATTCATTATTATGGGAATCCTGCACAAGTGGAAATGAGTGCAACGGGAGCCAGCAAAGTAAAACGAGCTGATTGACAAATTAGATAGATATTGAAAAAGGCAACCGAGTGGTTGCCTTTTTTGTTGCGAAGGCTGGGATCGAACCAGCGACCTTCGGGTTATGAGCCCGACGAGCTACCGCTGCTCTACTTCGCGATGTGGATCGCAAAGTTACTGTAAAATCATCAATGTTCAAAACAATTTTTACTATGTTACCTTTGTGGAACATAGATGAAATCTGGATTTGTAAATATTGTGGGAAAGCCAAATGCCGGCAAGAGTACATTGTTGAACGCCATCCTGGGTGAGAAGCTTTCAATTGTGTCATCTAAAGTGCAAACAACGCGTCATCGCATCAGAGCTTTTTTATCTGGCGATGATTATCAGATCGTATTTTCCGATACACCTGGTGTCATTGAGCCCAAATACAAACTTCACGAAAAAATGATGTCAGCAGTCCATGCAAGCATGGAAGATGCCGATGTGTGTATATTTCTTGCTGATGCAAGGGATTCCATCGAGGAAATACAATCGAACATTGGATTGCTAAAGGTTAAAGTTCCAATGATATTGGTATTGAATAAAACCGATCTTGCCAAAGCTAGCGATGTGTCAGAAAAAATTTCATCCCTTCAAAACAATATGAGGGTTGCTCATCTAATGACCATTTCTGCTAAACAAAAATTACATATTGACCAGTTGGTCGCCACCATTGTTCAATTGCTGCCAGAAGGTGAGGCTTATTATGACAAGGATGAATTGACAGACTTGCCTACCAAATTTTTTGCGGCTGAAATTATACGCGAAAAAATATTTGAACTGTACGATGAGGAATTGCCATACCAGGCCACGGTGATGATTGCTAAATTTGAGGAGAAAACAACATTGATAAAAATCACTGCCGATATCATTGTTCACAGAGAATCGCAAAAAGCGATCATACTCGGTGCAAAGGGTTCAAAAATCAAGGAGCTCGGAACAAGGTCGAGGTTGGAATTAGAGAAGTTTTTGGATGCAAAAGTTTTCCTTGAATTATTTGTGAAAGTGCGTGATAACTGGAGAAATAACGATCTTTACCTAAAGGAGTACGGATATAACTAATTTATTTTCATGCGTCTATTTATTGTGACATGGATCTATTGTATGATAGCGGCGACTGTCTGCGGTCAGTCAGGTTATTTGCCCCGAGAAGATTTCTCCGGTGCTGCCTATACATTGGCAGTTCACGAAGTGAATTTTGAAGGAGTTGACAACAAGGGTGGTGGACTCCGATTGTCGTATGATAAGATCAAAGGGAGTCCCTATTACAACGACAGTTTTCAGATTGCCAAGTTTTTCAAATCGAATGGAGCAGCTGCTGTTGGTGAACTAAAAGCCAGGCTCAATCTCGCAACACATGAGGTGCATTTCATTGGCGAGGGAGGCAAAGAATTCATTGCTCCAGCTCAACTCTCCAGCAGAATAACATTCAACAATGGAGCTGTTTTTATGCTGAACACCAGTGAATTTCAATTCAATAAAAAGTCATTGAATGGATATTCTCAGGTGCTGGTGGATGGCCGGGTTGCTTTGTACAAGTATATCAAGAGAACTGTATCATCGGCTGACTCCATGTTCGGTACCCTCAAACGATATTATTTTTCAACCAGTCAGTTGTATTTTGTCAAACACAACAATAAGATCATACAGCTGAAAAAAATGAATGAAGATGCCATCTTCGAAATCGTACCACCTGATAATGCGATGACCAAGTGGCTCTCAACCAATAAAATGAATTTAAAACGAGAGGAAGACCTGGTGGCTTACCTTAAAAAATGGAATGAGCAATAACGTTGCTCTGACTGAATATTTACAATGAGTGGATTTACTTTAGCTATTGTGGGAAGACCCAATGTGGGAAAGAGTACTTTTTTCAATCGTTTGCTGGAACAGCGTAAAGCTATTGTAGAAGATACCCCCGGTGTTACACGAGACAGGCAATACGGTATTTCAGAATGGAATGGCAAGACATTTAACGTGATTGACACAGGTGGATTTGTGCAGGATGGGGTAGATGTGTTTGAAAAAGAGATTCGTCAACAGGTCATGATTGCAGTCGAAGAAGCCAATGCAATTGTTTTTATGTGCGATGTAACAACTGGCATTACTGCTTTGGATGAAGCCATGGCAGATGTGCTGCGCAGTGCTAAAAAACCTGTATTCCTGGTTGTCAATAAGGTTGACAACAGTGAGCGTCAAATAGATGCAACTGAGTTTTATTCAATGGGCATTGAAAAAACATATTTTCTTTCCTCCATGTCTGGCAGTGGTACGGGAGAGGTGCTGGATGATATTGCTGAACTGATAGAAGTTTCAGCGGAACAGCACCAAGAGGGATTGCCGCATTTTGCCATCATTGGTCAACCCAATGTTGGAAAATCATCTTTGCTCAACGCACTGGTTGGTACAGAACGGACGATTGTGAGTGATATCGCAGGTACTACCAGAGATACGATCCACACACACTATAATCTTTTTCAAAAAGAATTCATCCTGATTGATACTGCCGGTATCAGAAGGAAAACAAAAGTGCATGAGGATTTGGAATTTTACTCTGTCATTCGTGCCATCAAGGCAATGGATGAGGCAGATATTTGCTTGATGATGATTGATGCAGAGAAAGGCATTACCCAGCAGGATTTAAATATATTTTCTTTGGCGGTCAAAAAGGGAAAGGGAATTGTGTTTTTAGTCAACAAGTGGGATCTGGTTGCAAAATCTACCAATACAGCAAAAGACTTTGAGAAAAACTTAAAAGAGCGACTCGCCCCATTCAAAGATGTTCCTGTCTTGTTTATTTCTGCAAAGGAAAAGACCAGGATTTTCAAAGTGATCGAGACAGCATTGCAGGTATATGAAAACAGGAATCGTAAGATACCTACCTCTCAACTCAATGAAGTGATGTTAAAAGTAATTGAGGCCTACCATCCACCTGTGGTCAGAGGGAATTCAGTTAAAATTAAATTCATCACCCAATTGCCTACTGCAGTTCCAAGTTTTGCTTTTTTCACCAATTATCCTGATGATATCAAAACTCCTTACAAAAATTATCTGGAAAACAAGTTGAGGGAAATGTTCAAGTTGAATGGAGTACCGGTGAGGATATTCTTTAGAAAGAAATAGGACGACCCATTGAGGCCGCCCTTGTATATGACCCAAAATATCAAGATTAATTTTTTTTAAAGTAAGCTTCCTATAGAAATAGGAGGCTTTTCGATTGCTTGCCTTGAGTATTTTTAGAAATTAAAGAAAAAAGAAAGCTTATAGAAGTCACTGCTGCTGTTGGAAGTCTTAGGATCCGTGAGATCAGTCCCAAAGGAAAAACGCATACCTCCAACGCCTTTGGAAACTTGTATGAATGGGCCGAACCATTTATAGTAATCGGCACTACTTGTTTCTCCACCTCCTTTTATTTTTCCGCCTGCTAAATTTAAGTTTTCATAATGTGCACCTAGTACCAGCCATGGAGCAACGCGGCCTCCTACATTTAACCAATAATGGGCGTAATTCAGGGTAGACTCTCCCACTGCTGTTTTGTTTCTCAACGCGGCGTAATATCCTGCATACAATTGACCGATTATCTTTTGATCATCGTAGTTGATTGTTAAGTTTGGAACAATGCCATCGCCTACAATTCCAGGTTGATTGGTGCCGCTGCTCAACAGGTTACCCATGGTAAATCCCAATTGTGGATTGATAGCAAAATCGCCTGCTTTCATGTTGAAGCCGAGTCCAAATTCGGTCCAATTACCCCAAGCGCTTGCAGTACCTGCACCCCATTGAATTCCGTAAAAAGTAAAGTCTGTTTTTGGGGCAACAGGGTAGGATGCTGTTACAGCTGGATTGAATCCAAAAAATGCATCATGGTTTAAGTTTAAGGAAAGAGAGAGTTTGTCTTCTTTTCTCTCCTGAGCCTGAGTAACAGGTAGAATCATGGAAAAACAAATCATTAGTACAAGGATGTTTGTGTTGCGTTTCAGCATAATCATGTGTTTTTTAGTTGGTGAAGTGTAATATGAATCGAGTAAGGCTGTTTGAATTGGTAGGGTGAACATGGCCAAACTCGTATTACAAAACCATCTTTTCTGATTGCTTGATTTTACCTGTACTGATCTGCAAAAGGAAAGGCAAAGTTTTCGTAACATTGTTTTGGTTTTTAGTTCTAAAAGAGGGTATGGCAAAGGCAATTGTTCTAGTCCAACATTGCCCCGCGCTGTACCCTTGTTTATTTTTCAGGGCAGTTATGCCTTGTTGGGATTTCTGCCATATTTTTCATCGTGTTGTGTTTGATCAAGTCCCAATTCTTCTTCTTCCTCACTTACCCTCAACGGTTGAATCAGGTTGATGAATTTGAAAATCAGGAAGGATAGCACAAATGAATAGCTCACTGCAATCAGCATGGCTTTCAGTTGTGTAAAGAAGAAGTCAACATTGCCGTAAAGCAGTCCATCATTGCCCGCGCTGTTGACAGCTTTGGTTGCAAAAATGCCGGTCAAGATCATGCCGACAATTCCACCGATACCGTGACAGGGGAATACATCCAACGTATCATCCAATGTTGATTTTTGTTTGAAGTGTACTGCGATGTTGGAAACAATGGCAGCGAAAACACCGATGAAAATACTTTGTGGGATACCAACAAATCCTGCACCTGGTGTAATGGCAACGAGTCCCACAACTGCACCAATACAGAATCCCATCACAGAAGGTTTTTTCCCTCTCATTACATCAAAGAACATCCAAGACAAGCCCGCAGCAGCAGCAGCGGTATTGGTTGTTGCAAATGCTGAAACGGCCAATCCGTTTGCACCCAGTGCAGAACCGGCATTGAATCCAAACCAGCCAAACCACAACAATCCTGTTCCAATCAACACATAGGGAACGTTGGCGGGAGGTACTTCGGCGCCTTCCATATGTGCTTTTCTCCTTTTTAAAACCAGCACTCCAGCAAGTGCAGCACATCCTGCAGAAATATGTACAACAGTCCCACCGGCAAAGTCAAGTGCACCCATTTTAAAAAGAAATCCATCTGGGTGCCAACTCCAGTGTGCAAGTGGTGCATATACCAGGATGCTGAAAAGGATGATAAATAAAATATAGGAAGTGAATCTAACTCTTTCAGCCAATGCGCCGACAACAAGTCCGGGTGTAATAATGGCAAACATCAGCTGAAACAGTGCAAACAATGTTTTGGGTATTGTTGGTGCGAGTCCCCAAGGTTCAGCATTGTTTACATCTTTGAAAAAGAAGTGGGTGAGTGGATTGCCCACAAATCCTCCCATGGATTCTCCAAAGCAAAGGCTATAACCAAAGGCAACCCAAATAACACTGACCACTCCAGCTGCAACCGTACTTTTGATCATGGTAGAGATCACGTTTTTACGGTGTACCATCCCTCCATAAAAAAATGCGAGTCCGGGTGTCATCAAAAAAACCAGTGCAGTTGCAATCAATATCCAGGTAATGTCAGCGCCGCTGTAGGCAGATTGCTTGTCATCAAAATTGGGAAGTAGAGGTACAAAAATCGAGGCAATTGAAATAAGGAGCAGCAAAATAAAGGGGAGCCTGTCTCTGACGGTTTTGGAATTCATTTTTTGGACTTTAGTTGCAAATAATGTTTAATTATATGCCTAAAGTACAAAAAAGTAACCCCTTAACACTTAAATAATAAACATATGAAATATTATAATATGAATATACATTATATATATTGTTGATAATCAATTATATAATTATTTTATTAACATAAATATGTTTATAAAAATATACATATAAATAATTTATATATGATAAGAAAAGATCTAAGATCAAATATGCAAGCTGCTGTCCTTTGATTCCAGCAGAGATTCTCCCATGAGGAACTCGTCAACTTTTCTTGCACATTCTCGTCCCTCGCTGATGGCCCAGACAACGAGTGACTGACCGCGTCGCATGTCACCGCAGGTAAATATTTTATGAATGTTGGTCTTGAACTCTTTTTCCGTCGCTTTTACATTTCCTCTCTCGTCCAGCTCAATTTCAAGTTGATCAATCATGCCATTTTTTTCCGGTGCCACAAAGCCCATTGCGAGCAGGACCATTTCACAATCCAGTATTTTTTCTGATCCTGCACGTTCGATAAAGGTGGAAGGTTTACCGTTTTCTATTTTCCATTCCAGCTCCACTGTTTTGATACCAATTAAATTTCCATAGTTATCTCCAATGAATTCCTTGGTGGCAATGGCCCATTCTCTTTCACAACCTTCTTCATGTGAACTTGTTGTTTTCAATACCATTGGATAAGTCGGCCAAGGCATGATGTCCGAACGCTTTTCTGGCGGCTTGGGCAATAGTTCAAATTGGGTGATGGATGTTGCTCCTTGTCTGTTGGATGTTCCAACACAATCACTGCCAGTATCTCCGCCGCCGATGACCACCACATTTTTACCCTTGGCAGAGACCAGTTCATCCAATATATTGCTTTCAATATCTTTTTTGGCAAGGGGATCGCTGCCTGCAACCAATTTATTTTGCTGTTTTAAAAATTGCATTGCATAGTAGACTCCTTTGAGCTCTCTGCCTTTCACATTGAGATCTCTGGGAACCGTTGAGCCTCCTGAAAGTACAATGGCATTGTATTCTCTCAGTAAATCGTTCATGCTGACATTCACGCCAACATTCGCATTGCACTTGAAAGCAATACCTTCCTGTTCCAACAATGCAATTCTTCTGTCAATGATTTTTTTCTCCAGTTTGAAATCGGGAATCCCATATCGCAGCAAACCTCCCGGTTTTTCATCTCTTTCAAAAACAACTACGGTATGTCCTGCTTGATTGAGCTGTGCTGCCGCAGCGAGTCCAGCCGGACCACTGCCGATCACAGCAATTTTTTTTCCGGATCGAATACTTGGCACATGGGGTTTGGCAATTCCTCTTTCAAATGCAATCTCAATGATGTGCTTTTCAATCTCTTCAATGTTGACTGGCGGCTGATTGATGCCCAGTACGCATGCGCTTTCGCAGGGCGCGGGACAAATCCTACCGGTAAATTCAGGGAAATTATTGGTTGATGTAAGTATTTCGTATGCCTCTTCCCATCTCTCATTGTAAACTGCATCATTGAATTCGGGGATCACATTTCCAAGGGGACATCCACTGTGACAAAAGGGAACACCGCAATTCATACATCTTGCTGCCTGCTTATTCAGTTCTGCAGCATCAAAAGGTTCTACAAACTCATTGAAATGAGCAATTCTTTTTTGTGGTTCGAGTTTCGCTGGACCCACTCTGGTAAATTCTAAAAATCCTGTTGGTTTACCCATGAAAATTTATTTAACAGTTGCTTTTTTGGTGGATTTTTTTTGTTGCAATGCTTTCTTGTAATCACGCGGAAATACTTTGATGAAATGCTGTTGTTGATTTTCAAAATCATTTAATAAAAAATCTGCTACAGTGCTTTTGGTATATGTCGCATGTTCTTTGAGCAGGTTTTCAATTTTTGCCATATCCTCCGCGTCGGGTGTTTCAAGATCTACCATTTCCAAATTGCAATTTTCTTTGAAACTATTTTGTATGTCATAGATATATGCAATTCCACCGCTCATACCTGCAGCGAAATTTCTTCCGGTTTTTCCAAGTATCAATACAGTCCCACCAGTCATGTACTCGCATCCATGGTCACCCACACCTTCCACAACAGCTGTCGCTCCAGAATTTCTAACAGCAAATCTCTCGCCAGCTTTCCCCCGGATAAAAGCTTTTCCGGATGTAGCACCATAAAAAGCAACATTTCCAATGACAATGTTTTCTTCTGGCACAAATTTTGAATGCTTGTCAGGGTATACAATGAGTTTTGCGCCACTCAGTCCCTTTCCAAAATAATCATTGGCATCACCCTCCAATTCAAGTGTAACACCCTTTGTATTGAATGCACCGAAGCTTTGCCCGGCTGTACCTGTAAACTTTATCTGAATGCTGTCATCCGGCAACCCCAATGCGCCATATTTTTTGGTGATCTCATTGCTGAGCATGGTGCCAGTGGATCGGTCAGTATTTTTAATCGGGAAAGACAACTTGATGCTCTTGCCATTTTCCAATGCTGCTGTTGATTGTTCTATCAATTTCCAATCCATTACATCTGCAATGCCATGGTCTTGCTCCTCTTGTTTA